>Ga0209290_1000065_pt1 | contig 99644 bp, 94 predicted proteins | sample EN1Hudsemesocosm_2_FD_184632 | JGI IMG/M metagenome (GOLD analysis project Ga0209290, IMG submission 184632) | Methane-oxidizing microbial communities from mesocosms in the Hudson Canyon - EN10B Hudson Canyon (SPAdes) (version 2) | ecosystem: Environmental > Aquatic > Marine > Cold seeps...
TCACGAACTTTACTATGCCGCAATTCTAATGTCTTTTTTTGTTCGGAGGTGAGTGTGATTTTCATACCTTGTATAGCTTGACTTGATTTTTCTCATTTATCAAGCATCTTCAATGATTACGGGTATACAAGAGATTTTAGATTTAAGCTGAAAGTTATATGTAATCAGAAAAAGCTACGTAGATACCTATGCTTAAAAAGACAGGGGTTTTCTAGGAGAGTGCTTGAAATTCAGAGTGTTTCTATTTGATTTTAATGCAGTTTCGCCCATCATGCTTTGCGTCATACATTGCACTATCAGCAACTTCGACCATTTCTTGGAAAGTGGCGAAACTAGGCCTATATAAACTAACACCTATACTCACGGTAAGCGCGTGCTCATGAAAACGTTGGCTGAGAATGATGCCCTTACGCTCAATTTCTTGGCGGATACGTTCTGCGTAACTATAAGCGCCTTGTTTATCGGTATTGCGCAGTACAAAAACAAATTCCTCGCCGCCATAACGGCCAATAAAATCACTAGGGCGTGTCAGAGTGCGCATAATTTGTGCAACGATTTTGAGTACGTCATCACCGGCTTGATGGCCACAGGTATCATTAAATTTTTTGAAGAAATCAATATCAATAAAGCCAACAGCAACTTTACTGAGTTGCTTGGGCTTTAATTCAAAAGTTTGAGTTAGAAAATCAGTGACCATGCGTTTATTGAGTAACCCTGTTAATGAGTCGAGTTCCGCTCTTTTCTTTTCTAGTTCAAAGCGTTTGGCATTGGCCAAGGCGACCCCCAGTTCATTAATGATAGGGAGGATTTGATCTACGCAATGTTCTGTCATTGGCGTATTTGTTTCGTGCTTATCTGCATACAGCAGTGCTACGAGTCGATTATGACTTAGTATCGGAATAATGATAAATTCTTCAACACCAAACTGTTTGAGAATCGAGCTGTTTTTGTCGTTATTGGTATTAATAATGATAGCGTTACGTTCACGTAAGCTGTTTAAAATAGTGCTGGGTAACTCATCAATCTTGATATTGAAGCCTTGCAAACTATTTTTATCAAGTGTTTCTGGCCATGTATAAGTGGCGGCCAAACTGCGTTGTTTGGGGTTTATATCAAGCATAAGTAAGCGCTCAAAAGCAAAGTCTTCTTGAATGACGGCTAATGTCCACGGAACTATTTCGCTGGAGATCAGGCTTTTGTGGGGTGTAGTCAGGCTGGTAATGGAAATATTGTCCGTGCGTGTCTTCACCGCGTTACTATTGCGTTTGTTATGGGTGCTTAGCAGCAGTGTTGTTTGCACTAATGCAGCGCGTAAACGATTTATATTAGGGAAGTGTATGCCATAAAATTCACGGGTATGTTGCATTTCTTGATCAACATGGCTGAGCAAGGTTTCCAAATCTAGTTTTTCAATAGCAAGGTACTTGGAAGTTTCTGAGTGAAGCTCAGGTGGGTTGTTAAGCGCAATAGAGCCTATACCTTGTAACCACGCAATATAGTTAGCGAAGTTAACAATCGCAATATCTCGCTTATAAATGGCAAAAGGGCTACTGTCATCAGGTAATTCATGATGACAGTAAACGATAGCACTAATTTGCTCGGGAATGTCCCATTGTTGGCAGAATGCGTAGCCCATTTCAGCATGGTTTAAGCCGAAAAAATCGTGTTCACCTAATAGCGTGGGCTGCTCGTCATTTTTACAGGCAAGAATAAAGTCGCTATAGCTCACTTTACCGTGAGTTTCTAACACAATTTTACCTATATCATGCATCAAGCCTGCCGTATAAATAAGGTCAGGGTCGGGATGTTTTAAGGATGTTGCTATGGCGCGACTAAGAGAGGCTACAAATAAGCAATGCTGCCAGAAAAATAGCTGGTCAAATTGTTGTTTAGATTTGTGGTCTATGAGCTTGTTGTAAAATAATTGATTTAACGCTAATTGCCGTACCGCAGAAAAACCTAAAATACTCACCGCACGCTTAATTGACGTGATTTTATGAGATAAGGCGAAGGCAGCAGAATTAACATTTCGTAGCACTTTTGCCGTTAGCGTCGGCTCGGTTTCTATTAGCAGAGATAAATCACCTACATTGGTACTTTCATCATGGGTTAACCGTAACAGTTTAATCGCTACAGCAGGAATGACTTGCAAGCTATTAACTTTATGTTTCAGTATTGCATCAGCTGCTTGATTAATAGCTAAGGCATGATGAGAAAAGTCGGGCATGATCAATGAAATAGTGGTGAAATAAGAAGAGTTTTAAGTTTAGCAGGAAATAGATAAATTGTTTTGAATATGTGTATTAATGTGGCGTAGTTACTGAAAGTTCTTAAAGTGAAGGATAATTCGATTGTTATCTTGGATGAAGAGTAATACTCTATTAGAGTATGATGGAAATTAACTAATTTTTGATTGTTTAAAACTTAAATTGATCGCCTTAATTAGTCTGTAAGCTTTAAGGTTTTGATGAGTAATAATCGCTCAACTAAGATTTGGGCAAACTGTTTTTAAAGGATATTTTTATGATGCGTATATTTTTGTTTGTTGCAGCTATATTTTCTAGTGTAAATATTTTAGCTAAAGAGGTAATTTTCCCTACTGTTGATAATGCCAGTATTCAAGCAGACTTTACCTTACGAGGGCCGGTCGGTATTATTTTAGCCCATGGTGCTGCATTTGATAAAGATAGTTGGGGGGATATTCGGGAGCGCTTGATTGATAAAGATTTCACTGTTTTGGCTATTAATTTCAGAGGCTATGGTAAATCTACTTTAGGTGATAAGCAGGGCGCTTTATATGAGGATATTTTAGCGGGAGCACAGTATTTAAAAGAGCAGGGTATAACGCAGGTTGGCATTTTGGGGGCCAGCATGGGAGCGAGTGCGGCAGCTGAAGCGAGTGTTGAATCAGAAGACAAAGAGATAAACCGGATGATTTTATTGTCACCTGCCTTTATTGCTGAGCCAGAGAAGTTAAAGGGTTATTTATTATTTATTGCTAGTGAGGATGAGCCTTCTATTAATGCTATTAAAGCTAATTTTGATGAAGCCCCTAATAACCCCAAAACACTTGAAATATTGAGTGGTAGAGAACATGCTCAATATATTTTTACTACCAAGCAAAAAATCACCCTTACTCACCTTATTTTGACTTTTTTGAGAAAAGATGAATTTTCTAAGAAAGAGCTAGTTAATGTACCTGGTGAGGTCTTAAAGCAAGAAGATACGCTTAAGAAATCAGTGCTAGAACAACAAGATGAGTAGTCAACTATTGAGGTTTTTAAAGCACACTGCACCGTTGTTTATCTTGATGATCAATAGTTGTGCAATTGATTTAAATGAGGGTGCCAGTATTGTGCAGCTTATTTATGTACAACCTAAAAAAGAAGCCTGCCAGTTTATAGGGCAGACTTCATCTTCTGATGGCGGCATGGTTTCAGGTGATTTTATGTCAGATGCTGATATTCATAAAGGTGCGGCTAATCAAATGAAGAATAAAGCTTATGAGATGGGCGGTAATCTTGTCTATATACATCAGCAATTTAATGAAAATGCCAAGTTAACGAGCACCAAAACTAAGCAAACCATGATGGGTTTTGTTTATCGTTGTGATGGCCTTAAACAAGCTGAGCCAAAAGATACTCTGGAGTAATTGCAGTGATTTTAGCTTCGAGCATTTGATTTTCTAATGACTGGCTATTATCTATAATTGCGGCAACGCGTAAATAATTGGGTGTGTAACCAAACACTTTATGACTTTGCGCGTTGATCTCTTCTTTTTGGCCTTCCCATAAGACTTCAAATGATTGGTCTTGATTTTGGCTGAAAAAGTCCTGTTTCATTTCTTCCGCGAGTTTATGCAGTTGCTGGCTACGTTGTTTTTTAATCGCATTGGGCACTTGCTCGGGTAATGTCGCTGCTTTAGTATCAGCACGCATCGAGTAAGTGAAAATATGAATATGTCCAAAACCAATGCTTTTAATATAATCAAAGCTACCTTGCCATTCTTGTTCTGTTTCGCCTGGAAAGCCAACAATAATATCGGTAGTGATATTAATATGCGGCACTTGGGCGCGCGCATCGGCAATAATCTGAGTAAATTCTTCAGTTTTGCAGCGGCGTGCCATACGTTTCAAAACGCTATCTGAGCCACTTTGCAAAGGCAAATGTAAATGTGGCATAAGGCGTGGATTGGCAAATAAAGCAAAGAAGTTATCCGGTAGATCCCAAGGCTCTAAAGAGCCTAAGCGTAAACGTGGAACGGTCGTTTGTTCCAAAATTGCAGTGATTAAATTCGCTAAGTTTTGCTCTATATCTGAGCCATAACCGCCTAAATGTACGCCCGTTAATATAACTTCATTAATGCCTTGTTCAACCAGTCGATTCACGTCTTGAACGATTTGTTCTATCGGTGTACTTTTTTCTTCGCCACGCGCGACAGTAACAATACAAAACGTGCAACGGTAACGACAGCCATCTTGTACTTTGACAAAGGCACGTTGTCGGCCACGGCTAAATAAAGAAATTTCACCGGGTTCGGTGGACATCGCCGGCATGCTGGGAATTTCTAATTCTTGAATAGCAAGTTCGACCAAACGGTCTTTGTCTTGATTGCTAACGATTAAATCAACGCCTAATAATTCCGCGGCTTCATCAGAATTAAGTGTGACATAACAACCGCTGGCAACGATTTTTGCGCTCGGGTTATCTCTATGGATGCGGCGAATAAGTTGACGTGATTTGCGTACTGCGTCTTGTGTTACGGCGCAAGAATTAACAATAATCAGCTGAGCTTCATTTTGTTCGCGGGTAATTTGGTGGCCTGCTTTTTGAAAAGCTTGCGCCCAACTTTCCAATTCTGCTTCATTAAGGCGACAACCGAGGGTTCTAAGGTGAACTAACATTATGCGAAAAACCAATATGCGATAAAGATTGCGGCAATAATGCCCGCAAAATCGGCTATTATCCCACAAGCTAGCGCATGACGAATATTTTTAATGCCTACTGAGCCAAAGTAAACCGTCAAAACATAAAAAGTGGTTTCGGTGCTGCCTTGTACAATAGACGATAAACGGCCAGCAAAGGAATCAGCGCCAAAGGTTTGCATGGTATCGACCATCATTGCGCGTGCGCCGCTACCGCTAAACGGTTTCATTAATGCTGTTGGCATAGCATCAATAAAGCGCGGATCTAAATTTGCTTGCAGCACAGTAAAATGTAATCCATTCATTAACAACTCTAATGCGCCGCTGGCACGAAATACTCCAATGGCAACCAGCATGGCAACTAAATAGGGAATGATAATAATGGCTGTTTGAAAGCCTTCTTGCGCGCCCTCAATAAAGGCTTGATAGGCATCTATTTTTTTGTAAGCTGCCGTAGTAATGAAAATAATAATCAGAGTAAATAAAATCAGATTGCTGATTAATGCAGATTGCAAAAGCATGTCCGCCTGGCTGAGTTGTGCGAAATAATAAATAATCCCCGCTACCAATAAGCTGAAGCCACCTAAATAGGCGAGGATAGTTTTATCCCATAGGTTAAGTTTTTGCACCCAAGCCACGGCTAATAAGCCGCAAAGCGTAGACATATAAGTGGCTAATAAAATAGGAATAAATACATCAGTTGGATGCGCTGCACCTAATTGGGCGCGGTAGGTGAAAATGGTAATAGGAAATAAGGTGACGGCTGAAGTATTAATGACTAGAAATAAAATTTGCGCATTACTAGCTGTCTCTTTATTTGGGTTTAAGCTTTGTAATTCTTGCATCGCTTTAATACCCAAAGGCGTAGCAGCATTATCTAGCCCTAGTGCGTTAGCCGATATATTCATTACCATGGCGCCGAGTGCTGGGTGATGCGCGGGTACTTCGGGCATTAATTTGCTAAATAATGGCGTAAGTCCGCGTGTCAGTAAGTCGATAAAACCGCTACGTTCGCCAATGCGCATAATGCCTAGCCATAAAGCAAGCACACCCGTTAAACCTAAGGAAATCTCGAAGGCTGTTTTTGACATGGCAAATAATGCAGCCATTAACTCAGTGAAAATGGCGTGTTCACCTAGGTAGAGTAGCTTGAATAGCGCGGTGATAAAGGCGCTGATAAAAAAGAAGATCCAGATAATATTGAGCATGTACGGTGCTTGAACCTTATTTGATGGTTGACGGGCAGTTTATGATTGCAAAAAACGTGAACTACTTAATAAAATCGGAAGAAATATTGTTTCATTTATGGAAACAAACTAATGATATTTAAGTGTATTGTGGGATTTTTGTGTTGCTGTATAGTACGCATCAGTTACTTAAATTAATTACTTTTTACCGTTAAGGGAAACACAATGACTGATTTACAAAAAGATATCTTAGTTGGCTTATTATTTGTTACTGGAATTTTTGGTTTTATCTCAGGTGCTTTTATTGTTTCTGCTGTTGTTTTTGCAGTTTCAGCTATTTTTAGTAATGTGCATTTAACAAATCGTTTGCAAAGTTAATTTAAGTTAAAGTTTTTATGTAGTTTATTCTCCTTGTTGTACCAATAAATTATGATTCCTCCTCGTTATCATATTTATACTTTATAACGCCGAATGCAGTTGATGCATTCGGCGTTTTTTTTTGCCTGTAAGAATGGGCCGTATTCTCTGTGGTGTTTTTAGAAAATTAGATGAACTACCAGACCCCAGTGCTTTGCATGGAAGTCCAAGGTTCAGCTGGTGGGAGATGGTTGCCTTTTTGTAGTAGCTCAATCGAGATTTCATCGGGCGAGCGAATAAATGCCATATAACCATCGCGAGGCGGGCGATTAATGATAATGCCTTTATCTAGTAAATTTTGGCAAAAGCTATAAATATTATCGATTTCAAAAGCTAAATGACCGAAGTTACGGCCGCCTGTGTAATCTTCGGTATCCCAGTTGTGGGTTAATTCCAATAAAGGCGAGTGATTGTTTTTTACTTGTTCAGTATCAGCTGGTGCATTTAAGTAAACTAAAGTATAGCGGCCAGCTTCATCTTCTATGCGATGTGATTCTTGTAAGCCTAAAAGGTCGCAGTAAAAATGCAGTGAGGCGGCCAGGTCTTTTACTCTGACCATAGTGTGTAAATAGCGCATGCTGTTCTTCCTTAATGGTTTAAAACTTCGGGTAAAAAGAATTCACTTACGAGCATTGGGTGATGGTGAATAGCATAAATCGTTCGGCGCCCCCATAAGGGTTGCTGTATTTGGATTAACTGTTGTATCTCAGGGCTCCATGCACGTTTAGAAACATGGCTGATTTCTAATGCTAAGCGTTCTAGCTTTGGGTAAGAGAAAATAACTTCACCTAAGGGGCGAGAGCCTAAATGTGACAAATTGTGCTGTGCACTTTGAATCGTGCGCTCAGGCAATATAGTGCGCGCGAGCACTAAAGGTGTGTCATCAACAGATAATAATACTTCGCGAGTCAGTGAGTACCTTGCTTGAGGTAATTTTAGTAGTCGACTTTCTGATATAAATGAGCGTTGCCAAATATTGTTTAATACCTGTACGTGTACACGTGGGCCGTAGTAGTTTCTCAGGCGCTGAGTAATCGAGCCGGCTTCAAAAATCCATGAAGCAGCATTATTAGGAATATTTAAACGACTTCTTAATCGATTACAAAACCAGGTGGGTTCTTTGCTGTATAAACTACTTGTATTGCGCAATCGAGTTAAACCTCTGCATATTTGGTGGTTGTACCGAGCCAGCGCTCAATCAGAGGCTGAATGTTTTCTGGGCAAGTTTCTTGAATGATTTCGACCGCTGCATTGACGTGTTCTAATAAAGCCGCATCACGCTCTAAATTGGCTATTTTAAATTGCAGTTGACCGGTTTGTTTGGTACCCATCATTTCGCCTGGGCCGCGTAATTCTAAATCTTTTTCGGCAATAATAAAACCATCGCTGGTTTCTCTTAATATATTAAGCCGCTCGCCTGCGGTTTTGGATAGCGGGGATTGATACATGAGAATGCAAAAGCTATCTTCAGTGCTACGTCCGACGCGACCGCGTAATTGATGCAGTTGAGATAAACCGAGGCGTTCTGGATTTTCAATAATCATGAGTCCCGCATTAGGTACATCTACACCGACTTCAATCACGGTGGTGGCAACTAATAAATCCAGTTCATGCGCTTTAAAAGCTTGCATCACTTGGTCTTTTTCAGCAGCTTTCATACGCCCATGCACTAAAGCTATGCGTACATGCGGTAGCATTTCAGCAAGCATGGTTGCGGTATTTTCGGCGGCTTCACATTGCAATACTTCAGATTCTTCGATTAAAGTGCAAACCCAGTAGGCTTGCCGCCCTTGTTTAACCCAATTAGTGATTTTAGCAATAATCTCTGGCCGACGCTCAGAGGGGATGGCGCGTGTCACTACCGGAATCCTGCCTGGCGGTAATTCATCAATAATTGAAATATCCAAATCCGCATAATTAAGCATGGCTAAGGTTCTAGGAATCGGCGTTGCCGTCATAATTAATTGATGTGGCTTGCTGTTATTATTGTGCCCTTTATCTCTTAAAGCCATACGTTGATTGACGCCGAAACGGTGTTGTTCATCGATAATAATCAGTCCTAAACGGGCGAAATTTACCGCATCTTGAAATAAAGCATGGGTACCAATAATCAAGCCGGCACTGCCATCGCTAATAGTCGCTAAAGCATACTCGCGTTTTTTACCTTTGAGTTGACCGGTTAAATAGATAATTTGAGTGTCAAAATCTTTAAACCATTGGCTAAAATTGCGTAAATGTTGTTCGGCCAATAATTCGGTTGGCGCCATAATAGCGACTTGGTAATTGCTACTGAGTGCCAGTAAAGCGGCATAAGCAGAAACTACGGTTTTTCCAGAGCCAACATCGCCTTGAACTAGGCGCAGCATAGGGCTGTTTTTGCTGCAGTCGACTTTTATTTCTTGAATAACGCGTTGTTGTGCTTTAGTTAGCTGAAATGGTAAGCCATCAAGAAATTGCTTGCTCTGTTGTCGTGTACTTTTTAATAGGGGTGCTTGCCAGTGCTGTTCGCTTTTTTTCTTATGTAATTGGCTAAGTTGATGAGCGATAAACTCTTCAAATGCAAGCCGCGTTAAAGCCGAGTTCTGATTGTTTTGTAGTGCATAAACAGAAACGCCTGCAGCGGGCGTGTGCAATTTATTTAATGCTTGATCAAGGCGGGGATAGTTATAACGATTTAATAAAGCGCTGGGCAGTAAGTCAGGTAATGCTTCGGTGTTATTATTGTATAAAGTTAATGCTTGTTGTACTGCCTTTCTAATGTTAGATTGGCGCAATCCTTCGGTCAGCGGGTAAATGGCGCTTAAGGTGTCATTGGTAATGCAGTCTTCTGGACTTCTGATGATTTTGTATTCGGGATGAATCATTTCATAGCCTGAGTAGCCATCTTTAATTTCACCGAAACAGCTAAGCAGTGTTCCTGGGCTTAGGTTGTTGTGTTGGTTGGCGCTAAAATGAAAAAATCGCAGGCTCAGGTAACCGCTATCATCTGTAATTTGACAGATTAAAGAGCGTCGACCGCGGTCGAGAATAGTGCTAGAAACAACACGGGCACAGATTAATGCGCAGGACCCAGGGCTAAGTGCATTAATCGCTTGAATATGTGTGCGATCTTCGTAGCGTAAGGGGAGGTGAAAAATTAAATCACGGATACGGCGTATTTCTAATTTTTCTAAACGGATTACGGACTGTCCGCCGATGCCTTTTAATGATGCGACTGACTGATTTAGAATGCCCTGTGAGTCCATATTTTTAGGGGTAAAGTATGCAGAGGGGATTAGCAGTCAATGCTTGTTGATTTAAGTGCTCTCTTGTTGGAGAGGGCGCTTATTCTTAAGTCAACAGCATTAGGGTTAGCAGCGGACTATGTTAGTTCACTGCATAAATATTCCTGATTACCCATGAGCTTCCGCCATTTTAAAAACAGCCAACTAAAAACCTCGTCATTCCTGCATTCTCTTAGCAGGAATCTAAATTTTTACTACATAGATTCCCGACAAAAGACTTCGGGAATGACGTGTTATAGAGTGTTGCCGTTTCTTTATCCTAACTTGGTGGAGACTCATGGGGAATCAAGTAACCATTTAATGGTATTCAGGTGCTCTTAAAACGATGATGGCATCCATTTCTACGCCAACACCTTTAGGTAAAGCAGCAACGCCAACGGCTGCGCGTGCAGGGTAAGGTTGTGTGAAATATTGCCCCATGATTTCATTAACAATAGGGAAGTGTCCTAAATCAGTTAAAAATACATTAAGTTTAACGATGTCTTGTAATTCACCGCCTGCAGCTTGTGCGACGGCTTGTAAGTTATCAAATACGCGTCGGATATGTACGCTAATATCACCCTCAACTATTTCCATAGTTGCTGGGTCGAGTGGAATTTGACCAGATAAGTAGACAGTACTATCAACTTTAATAGCTTGTGAGTAAGTGCCTATTGCTTGTGGTGCAGCATCTGTTTGAATGATTTTTTTTTCCATAATAACTCCTTAGGCTTTTGTTCGAGTGATTTTTAAGACGATAGGTAATTTCTTTAATTGGCGCATGATAGTCGCTAAATGTATTCTATCTTTTACCGTTAAAGTAACAATATCCACAGAGACGCGGGCGTCTTGGTCAGCAATATAGACGTTTTCTATATTCGAATCCATTTGTGAAATGGTTGAAGCGATAGTTGCTAATGTACCGCGTCTGTTTTCCAGTTCAATACGTATTTCGGCTGGGTAGTCGCCCGAAGCATCTGGGCACCATTCAACCTCTAGCCAATCAGTGGTTTTTTTACGGCCATCAGGGGTATTGCGGCACTCATGGTTATGCACAACAATGCCTTTTCCGGGGTTAAAATAACCAATGATTGGATCACCAGGAATAGGACGGCAACACTTTGCTAAAGTAACGATCATGCCTTCAGTGCCCTTAATAATAAGTGGGCTTTCCTTGCGTGTTTCGTTATCGTTTAGCTTTATTTGGGCGTGGATATCTTCTTGATTAAGCTGTTTGGCGACCAAAAATGGCATTTTATTACCTAAGCCGATGTCGCTTAGTAAATTATCCATAGTCGTGTATTTCAGTGCAGTCAATAGTTGGGCTTGCATCTCTTCGGTGATGTCGTCTGCGTGCTTGCCAATATCGGATAGTTCTTTTTCTAATAACCGGCGGCCTAAATTGATCGCTTCTTGTTGTTTGAAGTGTTTGAGGTATGAGCGAATGCCGGTGCGTGCCTTAGTGGTTATAACGTAATTAAGCCATAGAGGATTTGGGCGCGCCCACGATGCTGTAATCACTTCTACTGTTACGCCATTATCCAATTTGGATTGTAGCGGCACTAAGCGTCTATCAATGCGTGCGGAAACGCAGGAGTTGCCGATGTCGGTATGTACGGCATAAGCAAAGTCAACAATGCTGGCGTTACGCGGTAATTTGATGATATTACCTTGCGGGGTAAAAACGAAGATTTCTTGTGGAAATAAGTCTATTTTTAAGCTATCAATAAAGTCGAGCGAGTTACCCGCCGTTTTTTGAATTTCTAGTAAGTCATGTACCCATTCTGCCGCGCGCGTTTTAGCATTAGAGTTTTCACTATTTTCAGATTTATACAGCCAATGTGCAGCGATACCAGATTCTGACATGCGGTGCATTTGATGGGTGCGGATTTGTATTTCAATAGGCACGCCATAAGGGCCTATTAAAATAGTATGTAAGGATTGATAACCATTTGCTTTGGGTAAGGCAATATAATCTTTAAATTTTCCCGGAATAGGGTTGAACAGGTTATGTACTATACCTAAAACACGGTAGCAGGTATCTACATCTTCGCAGTGAATCCTAAAAGCGTAGACATCAAAAATATCTGAGAAAGAAAGTTTTTTTAACTGCATTTTTTTATAAATGCTATAGAGATGTTTTTCTCGGCCGTGCACCTCGCAAATAACCTCGGCTTGATCTAGGCGATTTCTTATTGAATTGTTAATCGTTTCAATGATTTCTTTGCGATGACCGCGTGCTTTTTTGATCGCTTGTTTTAGAATGCGATGACGCATAGGGTACATCGCTTCAAAGCATAGCGATTCTAACTGATGGCGAATTTTATTCATGCCTAAGCGATTAGCAATAGGCGTGTAGATATCTAAAGTCTCTTTGGCAATACGGTATTTTTTATCAGGGCGCATAACCCCTAGCGTCTTCATGTTATGTAAACGGTCAGCGAGTTTGACCATGATAACGCGTAAATCTTTGGCCATCGCTAAGCACATTTTACGCACGTTTTCTGCCTGTGCTTCTGCTTTAGTGATGCTATTTAATTGCGTAAGTTTGGTGACGCCATCGACTAATTCGGCAACATCTTCACCAAATAGCTCTATGATATCTTGTTTGCTGACGTCGGTGTCTTCAATGACGTCATGCAAAATAGCGGCCATAATGCCGTGCACATCCATACGCATTTGTGCGAGAGAAATTGCGACGGCAAGAGGGTGGCAGATATAAGCTTCGCCACTTTTTCGGAATTGGCCTAAGTGATGTTGCTCGCCAAATTGGTAGGCTTGATGAACTTGTTCAAGTTGGGGCGGTTCTAAATACTCACTGAGTATAGTGCTCAGTTGAGCAAGCAGAATGTGCTCAGGACTATCTGGACTAGAGGCAGTGGCCTGAGCGTTCATAGATTAGATAGATGAAAAGTAATCGTCGGAAGGTTCTCCAACTTGATGTAGCATATCGATATTTTCATTGGTGACATGCCCTTCAGCAATTTCACGTAGTGCGATAACCGTTACTTTATCTTTGCCGCGCGGAACAAATTCTTCAGCCCCTTTTTCTAGCTGACGCGCTCTTTTTGAAGCTAGCAAAACTAACTCAAAACGGTTTTCAACATTATCTAAACAATCTTCGACGGTAACTCTTGCCATTTTTAGACCTTTACATGGATTTAATAAAATTCAACTGAACATTATAAGATATTTTTTAGTTCTTAGGGAGTGTAATTTGTGCTAAGACCTATAAATATTTCGGACAATATTTTTTACAATGATCATTATGCACTACAAAAATATAGACGGGCGTGAAATTAGAGGTGAGCAGTACGCATTGAGAGAAAGCTCAAAAGGTAATCTATCTAGTTTCACGCCGTTTATATGATTTCTAACTTTTAGCTTCGAGTGCTGTAATTGCCGGTAGTTCTTTACCTTCTAAGAATTCTAAGAAAGCACCACCACCCGTCGACGTATAAGAAATTTTGTCGTTAATCGCATATTTATCAATAGCTGCTAAGGTATCCCCACCGCCAGCAATAGAGAAGGCACTGCTATCAGCAATGGCTTGCGCTAATACTTTTGTGCCATTAGAAAATTGTTCAATTTCAAAAACACCAACGGGGCCATTCCAAACGATCGTTTTTGCAGTCGCTAATTTTTCAGCATATTGTTTTGCTGTTTCAGGACCAATATCCAAAATCATATCGTCATCGGCAATATCACTCACTTTCTTGATGGTAGCTACTGCAGTATCAGAAAATTCTTTGGCGCAGACAACATCTACAGGAATAGGGATTTCTGAATTGTTGGCTTTTGCAGCAGCAATTAATGCTTTTGTATCGTCAACCAAGTCGGCTTCATAAAGTGACTTTCCTACTGAATAGCCGGCTGCTGCGATAAAGGTATTCGCAATTCCACCGCCGACAATAAGTTGATCTACTTTTCCTGAAAGCGTTTTTAAAACGGTTAATTTAGTGGAAACTTTAGAGCCGCCAACGATTGCTATGACTGGCTTTTCGGGGTTGTTTAATGATTTACCTAACGCATCCAGTTCAGCTGATAATAAAGGTCCGGCGCAAGCAACTTTGGCATGTTCGATGACGCTATGTGTAGAAGCTTGGGCTCTATGCGCAGTTCCAAAAGCGTCCATCACAAAAATATCACATAAAGCGGCCATTTTCTTGCCTAACTCAGCGCTATCTTTAGCTTCGCCAACATTAAAGCGGACGTTTTCGCATAAAACCACTTCGCCTGGCTGAATATCTACGCCATCGATCCAGTTCTTTTCTAAACGCACGGGCTTATTTAAAAGCTCAGATAAGCATGTTGCAACAGGCTGCAATGAAGCATTGGTATCAAACTCGCCTTCTGTCGGGCGACCTAAGTGAGACATTAGCATAACCGCTGCATTGGCCTTTAAGGCTAGTTCAATGGCAGGGATACTGGCGCGAATACGAATATCACTAGTCACTTTTTCGTTTTTAACAGGTACGTTAAGATCTTGACGAATTAAAATGCGTTTACCATTTAAATCTAAATCAGCCATTTTCTTTATGGACATAAACATCTCCAAGTATATTTATTTGTAAGTGGGACGGGTCGTTTGTTGATAAGGCCGTAGTCGCCGATCAATTTGTGAAATGATTATACCTTAACTCTGTCTTGTGATTAAATTAAGCAATGAGAATAAAACAGTAACATAGGTTTATTCGAGGGTAAGTGTTAATTTTACACTTAACTATAAATAACAGGTATTTAAAAAGAGGTGAACTATGGCGATTAATAATCAAGAGTTTAAAGATGCACTTAAACTTTGGGCAAGTGGTATTTCGGTTGTGACTGCAAATTCTTCTAAAGGGGAGCAGGGCATGACAGCAACTTCCTTTGCCAGTGTATCAATGGATCCACCACAAATTTTAGTGTGTATCAATGAAACAGCAGAAACCGGAACTGCTATTTTAGAAAGTAAAAAATTTGCCGTGAATATTTTAACTGCAAGTCAAGAGCAAGTATCCAATCAATTTGCTGGTGGCAGTAGCATGGAAGAGCGCTTTGCCAATACGGCTTGGTATGAAGGGGAGTTAGGCCAGCCAGTTTTTGAAAACTGTTTAGCCAGCCTTGAATGTACGGTAGTTCAGCAAGTTAAAGCAGGTACACATTGGGTGATTATCGGCGAAATTCAAAGTACTCAATGTAATGAAGGTGAGCCATTATTATATTTCAATTCAGCCTATCGAACTGTTGCTAGTTAGTGTTATTTATTCAATGCCTGCTTAGGAAACACATCTAATAGCATGGGATTACAAATGTTTTGTGGGAGCGACTTTAGTCGCGACATTGTGGCTAAAGTCACTCCCACAGAGTACGATATTCGCATACTTTTTACTCACACCCTTACTGCATTTTGTAACGCTGTAAATCCCCTGCAGACTTAAGTATCAATAGAGAAAAGCTAATGGAAGAACTGATTCAAATTATTCAGGCCAATATTCAATATGCGCATTTTATTATTTTTGGCACTTTACTTTTAGCGGGCTTGAATATACCGGTTTCAGAAGATGCAATGCTATTTATTTCTGCTGTTTTAGCAAGTAGCCATCCTGAGTATTTAATACATTTGTTTCTAGGCGTTTATTTAGGGGCTTATTTTTCTGATTTAATTTGTTACGGGCTCGGTCGAAAGGTTGGCCCTAAGTTATTTAAAATTAAATTTTTTGCAGGCATGGCGCCGCCTGAGAGAGTTGCTAAAATTTCAGCCTATTATCAGAAATACGGCGTAATGACATTAATTCTAGGGCGCTTTATTCCATTTGGTGTCAGAAATGCATTATTCCTAACCGCAGGGCTAGGTAAAATGAATTTCACAAAATTCGCCTTATCTGACTTGCTCGCTTGTACTATCTCTAGCGTTTGCTTCTTCAGCTTATACTATTATTATGGTGAAACAGTTATTGACTATATCAAGCAAGGTAATATGGTGATTTTTGGCCTAGTATTCATTTTAGTAGGATTTTTTTGGTATAAAAATAAGCGCGCTGCTTAATTTAGGGTGTCCTGAGTCTATCAGGGCAATGGCGACATTTGAGTGGCTTATGCCAAGAATTTTCTTGTTGGGGTGCAGTGCTTCAGCCTGCTTTCATAGCCGAAAATAGCAGTGCTAAAGCACTGCGCCCCTATAGTTCTTCTTATTTTACAAAGCAACTGTTTTCAGCATAAGCTTCAGCTTCTTTTAGGCGTGTACGTAAATCTTTAGATTGCGCTGGGTCACGGAAAACGGAACCATTTTCACCGGGTGTGCTACGTAGCATGCTAAAGGTTGACGCGGCTTCATATTCTGCAAACGTTAATTTTTCAGCAATCTTATCAATCTTGCAGCCACAAGCATATTGCACAATATAGTCTAATTTTCCGCCATGTTTGGCGATGCAATTAAATACATATTCTACGCGGTCGCGAGTGGGATAATTGTTCATAACGACAGTATCTGTATCCGTTGCTACGGTATTTTCTACTGATTTTTCTGATAGAGTTGAGCAGGCTGTTAATAGTGTGCTGCTAAGTAGTATTGCGCTTAATAAGAAAACTTTTTTATTCATAATGTTAATCACTGAGAAGTAATAAAGGTAAAATAGCCTTTCATTTTATCACTGTTTTTTATGATTACTCTATCAAGGCATTTTTAATGGATATTTTTCAGGCACTTGCTTTAGCTGTTTTACAAGGATTGACGGAATTCTTACCGATTTCAAGTTCAGCACATTTGATTTTATTACCAGTATTGTTGGGCTGGGAAGATCAGGGCTTAGCGTTTGATGTCGCGGTACATGTCGGAACTTTGACGGCGGTTGTTGTCTATTACCGTAAAGATTTAACGAAAATTATTTCAGCGTGGCTGGGATCTTTAATAGGTAAGGGTTTTACTGAAGATGCTAAATTGGCATGGTATGTAGGTTTAGGCACAATTCCTGTCGGTTTAGTCGGTATAAGTTTATCTGATGCAATGCAGGAGGCGTTGCGTTCGCCTTTGGTGATCGCGGGAGCAACCATCATCTTTGCGCTATTGTTATGGTGGGCAGAAAGGCGGGCTAAAGAACAGCGGACTAAGATTACTTTAATGGATGCGATTATGGTGGGTTTATTTCAGGCCATTGCATTAATCCCTGGGACATCGCGTTCGGGCATTACTATTACTGCTGGTTTACTATTGGGCTTAACGCGCGAAAATGCGGCTAAGTTTTCCTTTTTATTGTCTATTCCGGTGATTGCTTTAGCAGGCTCTTTAAAAACCTTAGAGTTATATCAGTCAGATGTAGCTGTCAGCTGGGACTTTATGTCGATTGGCGCGGTGGTTTCTGCTGTGGTTGCTTATCTTAGTATTTCTTGGTTTTTAAGGTTACTTAATAAAATTGGTATGATGCCTTTTGTTTGGTATCGCTTAGTATTGGGTATCGTCTTGGTCGCCGTATTTGTCGGACAAGCGTAGTAATACAAAAACAGCACCAGTGCCGCCATCTTTTTGTGCAGTGGAGCAAAATGCTTGTACTTCTTGGTGCTGTCTTAGCCATACATTAATGTCATTTTTTAGTACTGGTAAATTATTTTCTGAGCGGTAGCCTTTGCCATGAATAATGCGTACGCAGCGGCAACCGTCCTGTTCACAAAAATGTAGGAACTTGATAAGTTCTCGCTTTGCTTCTGCGCTGGTTAAGCCATGTAGGTCTAGTTCAGCATCGAGCCCATAATGACCGCGCCGCATTTTTTTGAGGACATTCTTTTGTAGTCCCGGTGCGGTATAGCTTAAAGTGTCTTCAGCATGTAAGGCATTAACAGATTCTGATGGTGTAAGAGTTAATTTATTGGCAATCTGCTGGGTGTTTTTCTTCGGGTAGGGTTTCGGTTTTTTTGTGGACACTAAGGTATGTTTATCCGATTTAATCGGGCTTACTTTACCGATTGTCTCAAGAAACAAATGACTATCTTCTTTTTTTACAGTTTTATTGGTCACGCGAGCTGTTTTTTGTCAGTTTAATTGCTAATATGACCAATTTTATAGAGTTTAATGAATAAATGCATATTCTGCTGAGTAATGATGATGGATATTTGGCGCAAGGATTGATTGCGCTGGCGAATGGCTTGCAGTCATTTGCTGATATTTCAGTGGTGGCGCCGGATAAAAACCGTAGTGCTGCTAGTAATTCCTTAACACTAGAAATGCCATTACGTGCGCATGAAACGACCAATGGCTTTATTAAAGTGGATGGTACGCCGACCGATTGCGTGCATTTAGCAATTACTGGCTTGTTAAAGAACGAGCCTGATATGGTGTTTGCGGGCATTAATCACGGTGCGAACTTGGGTGATGATGTACTTTATTCTGGTACGGTCGCTGCGGCAACAGAAGGGCGCTTTTTAGGTTTGCCAGCTGTGGCTATGTCTATGGTCAGTAGTGATCCACAGCATTTTGAATCAGCTGTTAAAGTGGCGCAGATTATTTTACAGCGCTTGTTAGATCAGCCTTTGGCAAAAGATATTTTATTAAATGTTAATGTGCCTGATTTACCTTGGTCTGAGATTAAGGGTTTTCAATCAACGCGTTTAGGTCAAAGGCATAAAGCAGAGTCCGTTATTAAAAGTCAAGACCCAAGGGGGCGCGCTATTTATTGGGTTGGGCCACCAGGTGCTGAGCAAGATGCGGGGCCGGGAACAGATTTCCATGCCGTTAGCCAAGGCTACGTGTCTGTAACGCCATTACAATTAGATTTAACGCGTTACGACGCACTGGATATGCTTAAGGACTGGTTGCCTGCATGAGAGCTTTATTACAAACAGAAGGGATTGGCATGACCTCCCGCCGTACGCGTGAGCGCATGATCAATCGCTTGATTGAACAGGGGATTAGTAGTCATAAAATTTTGGATGCGATGCGAAATGTGCCGCGGCATTTATTTATGGATAATGCATTAGCGAGTCGAGCCTATGAAGATACCGCTTTACCAATAGGTCACGGGCAAACTATTTCTCAGCCTTATATTGTTGCTAAAATGACTGAGTTATTAGTTGATCATCAGCATATGAAAAGTGTTTTGGAGATCGGTACGGGCTGTGGCTATCAGACGGCTGTTTTGGCTCAGTTAGTGGATTATGTTTATTCTGTTGAACGTATTGAACCATTATATAGGCAAGCAAAAAATAGACTGTGGGATTTGCAAGTGCGTAATGTGAGTTATTTGCACAGTGATGGCGGCTGGGGTTGGCCGGAAAAAGCACCGTATGATGGTATTTTGGTAGCAGCAGCGCCACCAGAAATTCCGCAGGCTTTGTTAGATCAAATGGCTATAGGTGGAATTATGCTGATTCCTATAGGTAAGGAGCGAGGCGTGCAAGAGTTACAACGGGTTATTCGTACTGAAACGGGGTATGAGGTAGAGTCTTTAGAACCAGTGAGTTTTGTGCCTTTTTTGTCAGGTAAGAAATAATGTTTAAAAAACTATACGATAAAGTTATTCAGCTATCCAAGCATCGTCACGCCACTAAATATTTAGCGGCTTTAAGTTTTGCCGAGTCTTCTTTTTTCCCCGTGCCACCAGATGTGATGTTAGCGCCTATGGTTCTAGCGCAACAAGAAAAAGCATGGCGTTTAGCACTTATTACTACTATTGCTTCTGTTCTAGGTGGAATGCTAGGGTATGCTATCGGCTTCTTTTTATTTGATATGATTCAGCCTTGGTTAGAAGGGTCGCATTACTGGTCTAAATATCAATTAGCAGAGCAGTGGTTTAATGACTGGGGTTTTTGGGCTATTTTTATTGCTGGTTTTTCCCCCATTCCTTATAAAGTATTTACCATTGCGGCAGGTGCTTTATCGATGCTATTTTTGCCTTTTGTCTTGGCTTCTTTTTTCGGGCGTGGCGCGCGATTTTTTCTAGTTGCCAGCTTGCTAGCATGGGGCGGAGAGAGGTTTGAGTCAAAATTACGTCAATATATGGATGTTATTGGCTGGTCTGTTGTTACCTTACTGGTGATTGCTCTCGGTGTTTATAAATATTTGAATCCATAGGGCTATGTATTCTGTGGGAGTGGCTTTAGCCACGATTACGCGATTAAATTCGCTCCTACAAAACTTGATAATTTTCAATAGTTGAATTGCACTTTTTTGTTGAGAATCCTATTAATCCAGCCACTCAATAATATGATCTTCTAAATCATCAACTTGAGATTCTTTCATTGCAAAGCTACTAATAGAAACACCTGCATCTTGTACACTTTCTTGTGTGCCGGAAATTAATGGATGCCAATTAGGCAATTTTTTGCCATCGGTGAGTAGTCGATAAGCACAAGTTGCAGGAAGCCAAGTGTATTCAGCAAAATCATGTTGTTTTAAATCGATACATTCGGGAACTAAGGTTGTTCGTTCAGAATATCGTGTGCAACGACAGGTATTTAAATCAATTAAATCACAAACCGCACTGGTGAAAAAGATCTCTCCACTGTCTTCATCTTCAAGTTTATTCAGGCAACATTTACCGCAGCCATCACATAAAGATTCCCACTCTTCAGTGGTCATGTCGGATAATTTTTTTGTTTCCCAAAAATTCATAAGTAGGTATTTTGAATAACTGATAGGTTGAATAGACAAATCCATTGTTTGTCACAGTGCTTAGTCAGAGCGTAGTTGCTTTTCTTTGTATAATATTATTGCTATAGAGGCATGGTGTCAATAATAAAGGCTATGTCACCGTTAAGTGTTGAAAATATAACTCATAACTTTTGAAGGCTTGATGTAGCAGGCTTTGAATTATATTTCATAATATTCTTAAGTCACTGAAAAATTTGAATATTTTCAAATTCCATACTTAACGGTGACATAGCCATAATAAAAGATGGGCCATAAAGATTAAGGTAAAATTAAGTAACTGATGTTACGCACACCACAAATAGAATACGGTCTGCGGCGAGCCGATAAATTTATAAGTTATTGATTCATAATAATCAGTGCGTAACATCAGTTAGTTATTGTTCTTAAAGACGTAAAGCTTCTTTTAGAAAAAATACTCACTTTGCTGTGCTATTATTTCGAGCATGTAACTACAAATGCAGAAATGCAGAAATGCTTGAAAGTTGCTAAGGCGGCAGTCTTTTGTCATTTTTTTAGAGATATTTATTCAAAACTCGAAAATAAATGACGGTTTAATATAAGTGATGTTTTGTATGTTGCTGATATAAATGGATAAAGTCTTTGTGGAATGAATTGTGCTTTTTTAATATTGATTGGTTAATAGAATAAACAGGAGATAAGCATGAGAATATCAACGTCTTGGGCGCAGCAGTTAAGTGTCAACGCCATGCTTAATCAACAAGCAAAAGTATCCAATACGCAAATGCAATTATCTACAGGGCTCAAGAATTTAACGCCTGCAGATGACCCTATTGCAGCTAAAAAAGTGCTGGACTTTCAACAGCATATTGATAAAACAACGCAGTACCAAGAAAATGTGGATGTTGCTAAATCACGTAACGGGCTCGAAGGTTCTGTGCTAATGAATAGTAGAGATAGTTTGCTTCGGGCGCGTGACCTTGCAGTACAAGCGTTGAATGAAGGTGTATTGAAGCAAGAAGATAAAACCGCAATCGCTGAAGAAATCAAACAAATTCAATCTCATGTGTTAGCTTTAGCTAATACTCAAGATGCGAATGGCGAGTATATTTTTTCAGGTGCACTATCTAAAACCCCTACATTTGATCAGACTTATGCTTTTCAGGGTAGTCAAGTTCAAAGAGAATTGCAAATTGGCCCAGAAAGGCGTATTGCCGATGGTGATTTGGGGTATACCGTATTTAAAGATATTCCTACAGCCTCAGCTGCGCCACCTGCAACAAGAAGTATTTTTGCTACATTAGAAGCTTTTGTTGATGCATTAGAGGGGACAGTAACGCCTTATCATGGAACAGTTAATGAGGCATTAGCCGATATTGATAGCACATTAGAAAAAGTAGGAGAAGCAGAAGCAAGAGTTGGTGCTAGGTTAAGAGCGCTTGATGATCAGACTAACCAAAATGAGAGTTATCTTATTTCTATGCAGACAACCTTATCAGAAGTAAAAGATTTGGATTATGCTGAAGCTATTAGTCGGTTTGAAATGGATAGTGCAGTTTTACAGGCTTCGCAGCAGTCGTTTTCAAAAGTACAGCAATTATCATTATTTAATTATTTATAAAAATTGAGTAATTTGAGATACCAGTTAACAAATTATTTGCTTAGCGTTTACAATATTAATTTTTCTTGGCATAGCGGAAGAGCTAAATGAACTTTCTTGATGTAAAAACCGATTTTGCCTTTAAAAAAGTATTCGGCAGTGCCGACTCAAAAGACATATTGCTGATTTTTTTAAATGCAGTGATTGAGTTCCCTCAGCAGCAAAAAATCAAAGACCTTACGATTGTTGACCCTTATAGCATTCCTATGCTTAAAGGCATGAAAGATACCTATGTTGATGTCAAAGCTGTATTATACCAATCCCAATAAATAATTACTGTCATGGTCATCATTCCCGAAGTCTTTAATCGGGAATCCATGCGCATACTATAGATTCCTGCTAACAGCATGCAGGAATGACGGTTTTTCTTGGGTATATGAGTTTAAGTGCAAATATATTGGTATTAGATAATGATACGCAAGTTATCATTGAAATGCAGGTACTGAATCACGAAGGCTTAGAAAAACGAATTTTATATAATCCTTCACTACCGTACACTTTTTCCTACCTTACAGCAAAGCCTTGCCCGATAAAGTGAGGCAGAACTGAGGAAGTGCTTTGCCTTCTCTCAACAGGCGCTTTAATAACCGCATTCCCAGTGTAAATAAACTCAAATCACAACGGTCTTTGCGATGGATAATTTTATCCCAGCCCTTTTTCTTCGTAAGTTCCCCTAAATAAACCATTCATATATAAGCTAAAGCCGTTGCTATAATAAGTCGAGAAACTCGCTCGGGGGCTCTTAATCCACTTTTCTGTAGGTTAAACCCTCGACCTTTGAGGTCTGAAAAAAGGGTTTCTATACGGAAGCGTTTTCGATACCAACTAAATGCTTCGCCCCCTGTAGGGAAATTAGTCACCAGATAAATAGGGTCATTATATTTTTTCCCCCAATAAACAATAGCCCTTACTACAATGCTACGCTTACGTGTGAATCCAACCCCCCCCCGATATTTCAGTCATGCCTCCTGGTTCGGGGCAAATATCTTTAAAGGTAAACTCCTCTCCATTTTCATACAATATCGCATTATTTGCAGTTCGACAGGCATACTCCCAACCATAACCACTGAGGGTTTTCAGCCAATCTGCTCCATCAAATTCCCCATCACCTAAACAAATGACCGCCGTGCCTTCTGGAATAATCGCCTGAACTGATTTAATCAGTTCAATATGCATCTCTTGAGGAAAATGTCCTTTTTTACCTTTACGGGTTACCCACAGTAATGGGAGAGACCTGCCTTTATCGCGAAGCAAAACTCTCCGGCACATTAGTCGGAAAGCTTGAAAACTAATGGTTTTCAAATCAAATTAGCTATGGCTTTGTCAAACTCGGTCGCTTGCGGCCGAGTTTTTTATCAATGTATTTTAGAGTGGTTAAAAGTTTGCCAAAATTTATGGCTATGTCACCGTTAAGTGTTGAAAAATACCATCCAATTTCTTAAGCCCCTGAAACACAAGGCTTGGTGCAGTATTCCACTGCATTTATAAGTCCTTAAAACAATAGCAGTTTTCTAAATTCCACACTTAACGGTGACATAGCCAAATTTATGAATGTAAAAGAGTTGATTATTTTTTTGAGTAATTAATTAAAGAAAGGTTTTAGTTGGTCGATAAAGAAAGCAAGTAAGAAGAGAATTTGTTTTTTATATGATTAAATGATCCTTGGAGGATAAAGTCATGGCAATGGTAATCAATACAAACGTAGCGTCAATTAATTCACAAAGACGTCTAGCAGACACAAATAATGCACTTTCAACATCGATGGAGAGGTTATCATCTGGTTTGCGAGTTAATAGTGCTAAAGATGATGCAGCAGGACTTGCAATTGCGAATCGTATGGACTCTCAGATTAGAGGTATGGGGGTCGCAGTTAGGAATGCAAATGATGGGATTTCTATGGCGCAAACTGCTGAAGCTGCAATGGGCGAATTGACTAGTACATTACAGAGGATGCGTGATTTAGGTGTTCAATCAGCAAATAAAGGTGCAGTAACTGCAGAGGATAGGCAGAAGCTACAAACTGAATTCAAGCAGTTAAACGATGAATTATCTCGTATCGTTAAAAATACAGAGTTTAATGGTAAAAAGATTATTAATGGCTCTTTATCAGGCGGTGTTGCTATACAAATAGGTGCAAATACCTCCTCCGATAATCAGATAAAAATTGATGTTGCCAATTTATCCGTGACGCTAGCGAATGTGACAGCAGCCAGTATAGGATCAGTAGCTACCTCTGCGAAAATCTTTTCTGCAATAGAAAATATTGATGTAGCAATTAAAAGTATTGATACAGCTAGGGCAGGATTAGGGGCGATTCAAAATCGATTTACAACTACAATTTCTAATCTACAATCCTCAATTGAAAACCAGTCAGCAGCAAAATCTCGGATAATGGATACTGACTTTGCTGCAGAAACGGCAGCGTTGAGTCGGAATCAGATTTTACAGCAAGCCGGTACAGCTATGTTGTCTCAAGCTAATCAGGCCCCTCAGCAAGTACTCGGATTGTTAAGGTAAACTGGGTATTTTAGGGTAAATGAAACTCAGGTCTCTTTTGAGTTTCATTTATTACTCAGATACTGCATAGTGGTTGAGTTAAAATAATATTGAGGTGGGATATGAGTGGTGATATTTCAAATATAGTGGCAGTTCGCCCTCTTGTTCGTGAAATTAAAGATGCTCAGAAAGTGAAGGAAAGTGTTAACCAAGAAACTAGTGTAAATAGCGTGACTGCGGGTGATAGTGAGAATAGTAAATTAAAACCTAAAGTATCTTCTTTAGCAGAAGTAAGAAAGTTAGCTGAAGAAGGGAATAAGATACTGGAAAATGTGCAGAGAAATTTGCAATTTAAAGTGGATGATTCAACGAAACAAGTGGTTATGAGTATAGTTGATAAAAGAACAGGAGAGGTTATAAAGCAGATTCCATCCGAAGATGTTTTGTCGCTTGCAAGAAGAATGCAAGACTTAAATGGAGAGAGCGGGATCGTGCAAGATAGAGCTTAACTGTAAGCGTGTAATAGGAGGATTGATATGTCTATAACATCATCTTTAGGTATCGGCAGTGGTATGGACATTGGTGGTATTGTTCGGCAGTTAGTGGATGCAGAGGGCCAGCCTGCTTTTAATGCTATTCAGCGTAAGGAAGTAGCGACTAATGATAGGTTAAGTGCATTAGGACGATTGAAGTCATCTTTGTCTGACTTTCGTTTGGCAACAGGTAAATTGAACGAACTTGGCGCATTCAGTACGCATGAGGCAATATCCTTAAATGATAATATTTTAACTGCAACGGCAGGCTTAGGTTCCGCCGCAGGTACTTATTCACTTGAAGTTCAACAATTAGCTGAGGCTCATAAATTAACGTCTAATGGATATTCAGGCTATAGCGATGTAGTTGGTAGTGGGGCTTTAACTATGACTGTTGCTGGTAACAGTTTTTCCGTCACACTGGATGCTTCGAATAATACTTTGGAGGGTGTGCGTGATGCTATTAACAAAGCTAGTGATAATTCAGGGGTGAATGCAAGTATTATTAATGTTGATGATGGACTTGGTGGAACTGTATCTAAATTAGTTTTAACAACAAAAGAGACTGGGACAGCGAATGAGATAACGGTTACCGCTACGGAGGATCCTAGTGCGCTAGGATTATCGCAGTTAGTTTATGATCCCTTTGGCAGTGGTGTAACTAATTTAACTGAGCAGAATGCTGCTGTGGATGCAAAAATTTTAGTCGATGGTCAGTTGGCAACACGAAGCTCTAATTCCATTAATGATGTAATACAGGGCGTTACTTTGGATTTAAATGTAGCTGAATCTGGAACGGTTTTTAACGTTAATGTTAATTTAGATGAGGAAAGTATTAAGTCTGTAACGGATGGTTTTGTTGGGGCCTATAATGGACTTATGTCGATTGTAAAAGATCTGGGACGGTATGATCCAGAGAGTAAAGATGCTGGAGCTTTGGTGGGTGATTCAACTTTGCGTAGCGTGCAATCTCAGATAAGGCAAGCGGTAGGTGATTCTGTTAGTAGCGCAACTACGAATTATAATTCTTTGGCGATGATAGGTATTACTATTAATCGCGACGGTGTAATGGCATTAAATAGCTCGGAGTTTTCTGCCGCATTAAAAGAAAATTTAAACGCAGTGAGTGATGTATTTGCTTCTAGTGATGGGGTCGCTGCTCGATTGAACTCAAGGTTGGATCAGTATTTAAATTCGGGTGGAACGTTTGAATTACAAACTAAATCTTTAAATAAGCAGCTCACTGGGTTTGCTGAGGATCGTGATAGTGTGCAATTGCGATTGGATAATTTGGAGCGCGGCTTAATGAAACAGTTTATTGCCATGGATGTGGCTGTTGGGCAGTTTCAGTCTACTGGGGCTTATTTGGCACAGCAGATGGCTAACCTTTCTAGGTAGTAGAGGAATATAATGAGACCTAATATGTATAGAAGTAATGCAAATAAATATGCAGTTATTCACACTGAGTCAGTTGCAGAAGAGGCTTCCCCTCATAAGTTAATTCAAATGTTAATGAGCGGTTTTTTAATGCGTGTGAATGCGGCAAAAGGTGCTATTAACAGAAATGATTATCAAGAGAAAAGTGTGCAAATATCTAAAGCTGTAGGGATTATAGGGGGGTTAATTGATGGACTTGATTTGGATCAAGGAGGCGATATAGCTGAGAATTTGAAGAGTTTGTATGATTATATTAGTGAAAGATTATTTCAAGCAACTGCTGAAAATGATATTGGTATTTTAGATGAAGTAAGTGGATTAATGAAAGAGGTTCAATCTGCATGGAATGCAATACCAGAAATGTATCAATAGTATAATGAGCAAAGAAGAAGCTATTATTATGAAAATTTTTTCTAGTTATGCAGAAAAAATACAGTTAGCTATTTTTGAGGGTAGTTGGGAGGATTTAAACGATACTTTAAAGCAACGACAAGCAAAACTTGAAATTATTTTTTCTGAACTGTCTTCCTCAGATAAAGATGATATTCTACTTTTTTTAATAAAAAAGATACAAAAAGAAGATGGTATTTCTTTGCAGTTAATAAAAACTAAAAAACTAGAATTAGAAAAGCAATATTTATCCCTTAAGCAAGGAAGAAAGTCTCTAAAGGCTTATCAAAGCTAATTGTATTTATTGTTGGTTTTTTATTTTTTTCTTTAATATGATAGCTGTTTCTAAATCGGGTGATTCCTTTAAAATATGGTCAAGCATGATTTCCGCGGCATCATATGTATGGTTAGATATGTATAGTGATGCGAGTTTTAATTGCGCAACGATATCTTGAGGAAAGGTACTGATATAAGTGTTGTAGCCGTCAATTGCTATTAGCGTTTCACCTAAAATTCTTGCAGATTCAGCATAATAGGGAAGGTAGATAGGTGATATTTGAGAAAGGCACTCTAGTGCTAAAAAAGCATTTTGATGATTTTCTTGTTCTATACTTATGCTAGTAATTCTGTTTAGCGCTTGCTCTAATAGTGATGTATTTTTAAAATTAAGTATTTGATGGTAATAATCTAACGCTGAGTCATTATTTTTTTCTAACTCAGATATATAGGCGGATAGTAAAAATATATAGTCTGTTTTACTCCTATTCCTTTCATCAATTAAGAGCTTTTCTTTTAATTCTACTAATTCTGTTAATTGATTGTTGTTAAATAAAATCTTTGCTTTATTTTTTACATCTTCAATATTAGCGCGAGCTAACTCCATTGCGGATTTTAATTTAGCGCCGTTTGAGTGCGTATAATCAGTAAATTTTTTGCTGAACACTGAAAATTCTTTACTTATTTCTTGCGGGAGTAAGGCATTTTTATGCTTATTCAACCATAATTCCGCACGCTTATAGCTAATATCTTTATCCCATTGAGTAAGTAGTAATTCAAAATTCGGGCTCTCTTTATTTTCTTCTTGTCTAGATAGCGTTCGAACAATAGCCTTCTCTATTAAAGAGGAAAGCGTATGCGCTCCTTTTTGATAGGCATCATAATAAGTTTTTCCAACTTCTTGAGCTTTTACTGCATCCCAGGTGCTTGTATCATTGTGAGGAGAGGCAATCTTAATGAATTGACGTACACCGAATTTTTTTACCAGAAAGCTATATGAAATATATTTTTTATTAAATGTTTTTTCAATATTATCTAACTTCTTCTTATCTTTATAGTTTTCAATTGAACCACTGCTATTGTACATAGCGGAATTTATTTGATTCGCTTTTTTAGCGAGAGTTTCAATTGCTTTTATATTATGATTGGCTTTTTTAAGTTCACTTATAAGGTCAGATAAATAAATTGATGAACTAAATTGTTCATTATATAAATCAATATGTTTATGTGCGATGCTGAGGGCGGGCTTTAGTGGTTGGGAAAGTTCTATATTTTCTGGCAGGATATGTGAAATACCTTCTGCTTTAGCCGCATTTTTAGCTAAATTGATTATTTTTTTTCCACTTTGCGTGATAGAGCTGGCTTGGTTAATTATTGTTTGTAAGGCGAAAAAGTAATCCTGGCCTGTCCCTCTGTTTTCTCCACTATAGGTTTCAACTTGCAATGATGTTGTATCATACTTTGGTCCAGCTAGCTGTTCTGCACTTCCTTGAGCATGGGTACTTCCATTTTTTGCATAACACAAGTCAACGCCAGCTAACAATATGGTACTAAAGCCAAAGTGTTCTGCCGTGGAAATAGCTGAGTTTGTAACAGTAGGTCCGCAACTGTCAATGTTGTCTACATTTAAATATGATTGCCATGGTATTCGGGCCCCTAAGTATAGGCTAGCACCTTGCCATTGGTTTAACAGGCCTGGGTAAATATGATAAGAGTGAATAAGGATGGGGGAGTTATTGAATAACAGCATGTCATGAGAAACATCAAAACTAACTTGTTGAGGATCAACTGAGAAAATAAAGTCAGGTGTAATATCAGCATTTAATAGTTGTTTGGATATTCGTGATACAGAAAAAACAACAAGTTCATTTCGTTTTTCTTTTACCCAAGGTAATATTTCATTAAGGGATGGTCCGCCAGCTAATATAATGACGGTTTGTCCTTGATATGCATTTTTGAGGATTTTAGCTGGGATTTTATTTTCTGCGATATTCTCTATTTGTCTGAGAATAAACATTTCAGTAGATAAGCTGATGCTATATTTCCAGTGGGTAGTTTGTACCGACTCGGTTAATTGCCACGTAAGTTCAGAATAGCTTTCTAGAATATTGCTTTGAGCACAAATGGCGGACAGTAAAACTATTCCGTTTATGTAAGAGTATTCCGCAATTTTATAATTTGCGGCCTTTTTTTCCCACTGAGTGTAGGTTGTAATAGTAATATCGGGATTCAAATTATCGAGTAATGAACATAAATTCAGTTCATCTAATATCTCGTTAGGTTCCACAAGTATGTATCGAGTGCCTGATGGTATTCCTGAGCTTTGTATATATTTGGGTAGTAAACCAGAGTCTGTTCCAATAATAATGTAAAGTGAATTTTCTTTAAAAATTTTATCTTTAAATTCAGTATCAAAAATGACAGCTGCACTAATTTGGCTAAAACTATCTCTATTGATGCTGTATAAAAATTGCTCGTTAAAAATATTAGTCTTTAATAAGCTGGGAGATAATTGAGGTGTATTAATTTTTGTCATTTTTTAAATATTGTTGCTGTATCATTATCTATCTATTTAAATAGGTAGATAATGATACATTAAAATTTCATAGTATCCAATATTACTGAAGTAGTTGCATAACTGCTTGAGGTCTTTGATTTGCTTGGGAAAGCATGGCAGTCCCGGCTTGTTGTAAAATTTGATTTCGACTTAATGCTGCTGTTTCTGCAGCAAAGTCAGCATCCATAATCCGAGATTTTGCCGCTGACTGATTTTCAATAGAAGATTGTAAGTTAGAAATTGTGGTTGTAAATCGATTTTGCATCGCACCTAGTTCTGACCTAGATGTATCAATACTTTTAATTGCTGCATCAATATTTGCTATTGCAGAAAAGATTTGCGCAGAGGTAGCTGTTGACCCAATGCTGGCTGTTGTCACATCCGCTAACGTCACTGATAGATTTTTAATGTCTATTCTTATCTGATTATCGGAGGAGGTATTTGCACCTATTTGTATAGCAACACCGCCTGATAAAGAGCCATTGATAATCTTTTTACCATTAAACTCTGTATTTTTAACGATACGAGATAATTCATCGTTTAACTGTTTGAATTCTGTTTGTAATTTCTGCCTATCTTCTGCAGTTACTGCCCCTTCGTTAGCTGATTGAACGCTTAAGTCACGCATTCTCTGCAGCGTATTAGTTAATTCCCCCATTGCGGCTTCAGCAGTTTGCGCCATAGAAATCCCATCATTTGCATTTCTTACAGCTACTCCCATGCCTCTTATTTGTGAGTTCATTCGATTTGCGATCGCAAGTCCTGCTGCATCATCTTTTGCACTATTTACACGTAACCCAGAAGATAATCTTTCCATAGAGGCACTTAATGCATTATTAGAGCTAGTAAGTTGTCTTTGAGTGTTGATTGAGCTTATGTTTGTATTAATGACCATTCCGCTAGACATGATATTTACCTCGAGTTAGTTGGTGTTGTTTGTAAATATATTAAGCAGTCAGCGTGCCAAGATTGTTTTTAGTGTTAATTATTTGTTTAACTATTTGAATTTTATGTTATTTTTATTTTTATATTTATGGGGGAGCTTGTTTTTGGTGTCATTTTATTGCCGTATTTTTATAAATAAATAGTATTTTAAGGAGGTGCGAAAACTAAGTGGCAAAAAAATGCCGTTATTTTTGTGTGATTTTCAGCACAAATTTTAAACATTAATTTAAAGAAGGGCTTTAAAAAGTCGATAATAATGTTGTCTATAATATAAATGTAAGGAGTTGGATATGATTGGTTCAGTTGGTAGTCAAGATGCACCTGGTTTAGCGACAGCATTAATGAATAAGAAAACAGCTGAAGAAGAGCTGGCAGTTACAGTTATTAAAAAGGGGCAGGATATTGAAAAGGCTCAGGGTGAGGCGGCGGTGAAAATGATCGAGTCAGCAGCACCTGGTAGAATTGATACGTATGCGTAGTGGTCAATGAATTAATTTTCACTTATATTTTTGAAAGTACTTCCTAGTTTCCTTGCGAGTATAATCAGGGGTTAGGTTCAGTGACTTTTATTAAAAATTCGGAAACAATGGCCATTACAAAAATTGGACGCAATGACCCATGCGCATGTGGTAGCGGTAAAAAATATAAGAAGTGTTGTCAGTTAACTGAAAAAGTAGAGGGCGCTCAAATGAGCCCTTTAATACTTCAAGAACTTCAGAAGGCAATATCTCACCATCAGGTTGGTGAGCTTTCTGAAGCAGAAGTTATTTATCAGAAGATCCTTAAAGTAATGCCTGATAATGCTGACGCTTTGCATTATCTAGGTTTGATTTATTATCAAACAGGGGATAGTGAGTCAGCTGTTACACTTATTTCTAAAGCAGTATCGATATCTCCAACGCATTTAATGTACAGTAATTTAGGTGCTGCATTACAAGCTCAGGGACTGCACGACTTAGCTGTAGAAAATTATCAGGCAGCTATTGCACTTAAAGCAGATTATGCAGATGCTTATAATAATCTTGGTGCTGCTTTACAAGAGCAAGGCAGGTTGGCTGAATCAATTAAGACTTTTCAGAAAGCATTAGCTTTAAATCCAAATGATGCGAGTGCGCAAAATAACTTGGGCAATGCCTTTCTTGCTCAAGGTGATTTGAAAGAAGCATTAGATTGTTACCGTTCTTCACTGAAGTTGAATTCCGATAACTTCAGCACACATAGTAATTTGTTACTTGCTCTTAGTTATTATCCACAATGTACTCCGCAGCAATACCTTGATGAGGCACGAATGTTCGGGGATAAGGCCTTAGCCAGAGCAAAACCTTATACATATTGGCCTTCTTTTTTATCTGACCGTAAAGAAAAAAAGTTGAGAGTTGGCTTTGTATCAGGAGATTTTAAAATTCACCCTGTTGGCTATTTCTTGGAAAATATTCTCAAGTATATTAACCCTTCAAAGCTTGAATTAGTGGTTTATTCCACTCAATTTAAAGAGGATGAATTAACGGCTAGAATTCAGCCTTATTTTAAGCAATGGAATATTATCTCAGGTTTAAATGATGAGCTTGTCGCTCAGAAAATTTATGATGATAATATTGATATTTTGGTGGATTTATCGGGACACACGTCAAAAAATAGGCTTGCTGTTTTTGCTTGGAAGGCCGCTCCAGTGCAAGTGAGTTGGTTGGGTTATTTTGCTAGTACAGGCGTATCAGAAATAGACTTTTTATTGACGGATGAGATTTCAGTGTCTGAAAGTCAACGTAATTATTTCAGCGAAAAATTTTGGTATTTGCCAGAAACACGGCTTTGTTTTACTCCACCTGATAGCGATTTAACTCCTAGTTTATTGCCTGCTAAGCAGAATAATTGTATTACTTTTGGTTGTTTTCAAAATTTATCTAAAATAAATGATGCGGTTATTGCTGTTTGGGGAGAGATTTTTAAGGCTCTACCTACCGCTAGATTAGTGTTGAGAAATAAGCAGATGTCTTGTCTGGAAGAAGTTGAAAACTTACGGCTACGATTAAGCCAAGTTGGTATTGTTCCTGAGCGAGTAAAAGTAGGCTGCTTACTTGCGCGTGAGGACTACCTAGCTTCTTATTCGGAGGTAGATATTATGTTAGATACTTTTCCCTATCCTGGGGGGACGACTACATGTGAAGCATTGTGGATGGGGGTTCCTACGCTCACTCTTTCGGGAGATACATTGCTTGGACGGCAGGGCGCTAGTCTCTTGAATTGCGTGGGGTTGCAGGGTTGGATTGCGCAGAGTGAAGGTGAGTATACTGCTAAAGCCATCCAACATGGCGCTAATATTGAATTATTATCGGTGTTGAGAGACAACTTAAGAGCGCAAATACTTGAAACTGCGCTATTTGATGCGTCACGTTTTTCTAAACAGTTTGAAGGAGCAATGATTGGTATGTGGAACCAAAAATTATCTGAACAACCCGTATGAAGCTTTGCGATTCGTAGAGCATAAAGTGAAATACGGGAAATCAGAGCATTGCCCCTCCGTATTCCATTAGCGTTTCATACGGGGTACGAATAATGACTGTTAATTTAATGTGAGGTACTCTTTAGTGTTTGTCCCACGTTAAGTGGATATCCTAAAATATTCTGTGGGAGAGATTTTAGTCGCGATATCGTGGCTAAAGCCACTCCCACAGAATGCGAAATTCGCATATTATTTACTTTTCATTCCTTAGTGCTTACTAATTCGAGGGATAATGCAGCCAACTTTATAATTAAAAAGTTATTTTTGCTTTTATTTTTGATGGTAATTGATCACCCGCTGAAAATCAGGGAAACAGAGCGCAGCGAAGTGATGATTTTTAGTCCGCAGTAGGCGACAGGGTTGTTGCCAATCCGAAGTGCGCTAGCAGCGCGCGAGGGAGGCTATTGTTTATCCAGACAGCCGTCAAGTCATTGGGAGGGCTTAACTATGCGGGTTTTGTGCATAGTTGAGTTTGACGCAGGGCGAACTGGGGCTCTCATAATTCGCTCCGTATGTGAATGAATATTTGGCGACAGGAGTCCCAAGTATTTCATGAGGTAGGATGGCGCGCCAGATTATTAAACAGGAAAAATTCCTATATTTTTCTAGGCTTATAAATACTACAATCTTGTGAATTTTTTATAATAATTAAAAAGAAGTATGAACAAGAAATTTATTCCCTATGGCGCGTTTTCTTTATTGACGCTGACAAGCAGTGTTTTCGCGGCTGAAGACGAGTTTAAGCAAGAGCCTATTGAGTTGGAGTCTTTTAGCGTGGTTAATACCACTCCTTTAGGTGGCGCTATTTCGCGTGATAAAATTTCCGCGAATGTGCAAGTGATGACGGCTGAAGACTTAGAGAAATCACAAAATTTATCCGTTGCTGAATATATGAATAAATATATGGGTAGTGTGACAATCAATGATGCACAAAACAACCCGATGCAGCCTGATATTCAATACCGTGGTTTTACCGTGTCTCCTTTAATGGGCTTATCTCAGGGTATGTCGGTGTATATGAATGGTATTCGTTTTAACGAGCCATTTGGGGACACAGTACATTGGGATTTAATTCCTAAAGGCGCAATAGAGTCTATGAGTTTACAATCGGGCTCTAACCCTGCTTATGGACTGAATAGTTTAGGTGGCGCAATTGCTATGCAAACTAAAACAGGCTTTACTGCACCAGAGCATACACTAACGGTCAGTGGGGGTTCTTGGGGGCGACATAACGAAGAAATTACCAGCGGCTGGAATAACGATAAATTTGCCTACTTCCTAGATTTACAACATTTTCAGGAAAAGGGCTGGCGCGATCACTCTCCAAGTCAGGTTTTTAATGGCTTAGGAACTTTAAGTTGGCGTACCGATTCAGGGCAGTTAAATTTAACCTTAGCAGGAGCTGATAGTAGCCTTGTTGGTAATGGTGCGATTCCTGTTGAGCTTGAAGCGATAGACCGTAGTGCTATTTTTACCAAGCCCGATAAAACCAGCAATGAATTTTTTCTAGCCGCGTTAGATGGAAATTTATGGCTGAATGATAAAACTGAATTATCAAGCAACCTATATTATCGTCAAAATAAAGTTTCTACTCTAAATGGGGATGGTAGTGAACTAGAAGAGTGTGATGATGGCGTTGGTTTATGCGAAGAAGGCGATGATGAAAAAGTAACTGATATTCATGGTAATGTAATTCCAGCGACGGATGATGTTGAGGATGGAACTCTAAATACATCAGAAACCGATCAATGGTCAGTTGGTTTTGCTTTTCAGTCAGCCTTTAATCAAAGTATTGGGCGACATGAAAATAATTTCACTGTTGGAACAAGTTACGATTTTAGTCATTCACGTTATTCGGCAGATACTGAATTAGGTGCACTAGATGATGAAAGAGGGGTGGATGGCGCAGGTATTTTCCTTGGAGAATCACGAGTACGTTTAGATACAGATACTCATTCATTTGGACTATTTGCTAGTGATTACTTTAGCGTGACAGAAAAGTTAGTTATGAATGCCTCTGCTCGATATAGTTTGGTTGTGATTGATATGCAGGATATTGATGGCAATAATCCTAAATTAACAGACAAACACACCTTTCATTTGCCGACAGGTGCGTTAGGTTTAACTTATGCTTTTATGCCTGAATTAAATTTTTATGCAGGGACGAATGTAGGCTCGCGAGTTCCAACTCCTATGGAGTTAAGCTGTGCGGATGAAGATGATCCGTGTAAATTACCCAATGCCTTTGTTGCTGATCCACCGCTAAATCAAGTGACTTCATTAACCAATGAAATTGGATTTAGAGGGCGTTTTAATAAAATTTTAAATGGTAATTTACAATGGAATATGGGTTACTTTAATACCATTAGTTACGATGATATTCTTTTTCAAAGTACAGGCAATGGCAATAGTGCTGGTTTTTTTGATAATGTTGGCAAAACACAGCGACAAGGTGTGGAGCTGGGGTTAAGTACTTCATTTTTTGATCGCTGGCGTATGGCGGCGAACTATAGTTTTATTGATGCCACTTATTTAACGCCTTTTACTGTACAGAGTGCTAACAACCCTTATGCTGATGCGAATGGAGATATGCAGGTAAGCTCAGGTAACCATATTCCAGGCATTCCACAGCATATCGTTAAATTTTCAACTGATTTTGATGTGGTTGATGAGTGGACGATAGGCATGAACCTGATTTTTAATGGTGATTCATATCGGCGAGGTGATGAAGCGAATTTAGATGCGCCACTCAGTGCTTATACAGTGGTTAACTTAACGACTGAATATCGCTTTAATGAGCATGTAACTGTCTTCGGACGTTTAGATAATGTATTTGGTAAAACCTATAATAACTTTGGACTGTATGGTGAAGCTGATGAAGTATTTGATGGTATGGATGATACGCGGTTTGTTGGAGTTAGTGCGCCTAGAGCTGGCTGGGTAGGTGTTAAGCTGAGCTTGTAGTTTTTAAAAATAAAGGCGTACTGAATAGTGCGCCTTTAGCTTGCGAAGAAAAAATAGACAATAAAAAACCCGCTTAACGCAGGTTTTAATTTTTTTATGCTTTATTATTATTATTGATGCGTTCTATTCCTTTGATAAACTTATTTATTTTTTTTATTTGTTAAGTTTACTTCCTCTTTTATCCTTGTTGTTATTTCCTTAAATCCCTCAAGTGATGCTGAGTTTACATCAAAGAAACAAAGGCTGTCTATCAAAAAAACTGATTTAGAAAATAAAATAGTATCGGCTCGAAAACATTGTGAAAAAACAAAGACTTACTTTTTTTGTGAATTAGTTCACAAGAAAATGTGGGGTGTTGCTTGCCAGCTATATTTAGGGAGAGGTTTAAGTATTTCCGATACTGAGAGTCCCTGCTTAGGCAGGTAATTATCGCTTAGGAATGTGTATAGAATAATCTCGACATAATGGGGCGTGGATCTTTAGTCTGCTTTGTAACAGGCAGGCTAAAAACCTGCGCCCCTTGCACTTGAGTTAAGTATTTCATGCTCATTTCTTACTTCGTCTAGGTGAGGGTTCTTAGTTTGGTTTATAGAGCTTAATCAAAGTAGAAGGGTCTTGCTCTAAAAAACCATGACTGCCGTGTAATTGCATTAGTTGTTCAGCTAATGCTGACATAGGAGTAGCACTAGTGTGTTTTTTAGCTAAATCAGTGGCCATATTAAGGTCTTTGAGTAATGTTTTGACTCGCCATTTTGCGGGTGTAAAGTTTGCGCTCACCATTTCGGGAGCCACAATTTGTAAGGGTTTTGAATCGGCAAAACCACCGGCTAATGCGCTGGCTATTTTACTGGCATCAACCCCCGATTTTTCGGCAAGAGCAATCATTTCGGCAATAACCAAGACATTGCAGCTGACAATCATTTGATTGCAGACTTTAGTTATTTGGCCACTGCCAACATCACCCATATGGGTCAATTGAGCATAGAGCGGTTTTAATATTTCACGGGCAATATTAACGGATTTTTCTGAACCGCCGGCCATAATGGCAAGTGTGCCATTAGTTGCGCCAGCAACGCCGCCTGAAACGGGGGCATCAACCCAGTCCATTGCGCAGCTCTTTTGTAAGCGTTGCGCTAGTTGCTTGGTTGTTTCTGGGTGAGTACTTGATAGGTCAATTAATAATTTGTCTTTGTTGCCATGGGTAATAATATGCTCAGTGACAATTTTTTCGACAATCGGGCTATCAGCAAGGCAAAGTAGAATAATATCTGAATGCTGCACTAAATCGGTAATATTGCTATACGCAGTCGCTCCAGCTTCAGTTACCGTATGGAGTTTTTCTGGGCTTCGATTCCATACGTTGACAGTATGGCCGGCAGCTAATAAGCGTAAGGTCATAGGTGCACCCATTAAACCGATGCCGATAAAGCCGAGGGTATTTGCTAAGTGTTTCATATTTTCGAAAGTGAATAATGTTAGTTAAAAATGGGCTACGCATTTAACAGGGAACATTAATAATATAGTAGGGCGGACTTTAGTCCGCTATTGTATTTGTAGCTGTCCCGTATTAAATTCGCAGCCTAAAAACCAATACCTATAGCATAAAACCTGAATTTGAATAATAGGGAGGTACTGTTAGTTTTTGCTTAGGAATGAGCACAAAATAACTTCGACAACTTTGGGGCGCTAGGCTAAGTATCTACGTAAAATTAAACTGACACTTTAATAATATGCATTAGCTGAATGGTATGCCCGTAGGTGCGAATTTATTCGTACCGAAAAAGCCCATTAAGCACAAGGTACGAATAAAGTCGAACCTACAAAAACGTTTTGTCATTATGTCTCTGTATTTAAAGGCCTGATTGAGATATTTAGTGTTAATTACCTGAAGTTTCCCAGTTTTTAGGGGGGGGTATATCGGCAGGTAGGGGTATTTATTAATAGGTTTGTCCCATTGCCCCAACCCCAACGAATAACCGTACAACCCTATGTATTGCTACAGTTAGCTTTTCAATTATTGGGAAACTTCAGTTCATTACTTATTATGTTGCATATGATGAGCGCGGTGCATTGTTGCGTGCTGGGCATGGTCGTTGAGTTGCGCATCAAACCAAAGGTGCATGGCGTTGATTAAAGCGAGCTTGTCGGTTGTATAAGTGATTTCAGCTCCATCTGCTAGTTCGTGATATTGAATATTTATAGTGCCAGGTTCTGCATTTTGTAATGTTGATAGTCCAGGCATGTCTTTGCCATGAATTCGTGTTGGATCAGCAAAATTACCCTGTTTGAATTCTTCGGCAATTTTCTTTAGATGTTCACGGATTAGTGCGATTTGAGAGTCGTTTGAAGGCTCTTTTACAATCACTTGCTGTAAGCCACCTGCTTCGGTTTTAGAGAAGATATGCAAGGTTTGATCCAGATTAAAGGGCATTACTTGTTGGCCTAAACGAGCAACTTCATCCTGTCGCGTATTTAAGGGTTGTTCAATTGCTGTAACGGTGGTGCAGTGAGTGATAAATAAAGCGCTAAATAATAGTTGGTGTAGTTTCATGGTTAAGAAATTTGTTGAAGTTTATTTTGATTAATATAGGTATTTTTATGCTCAGTCTTTAAATACCCATAGCGTTTGAACTCAGCGATAACTCTACTAGCTGTTTCGGTGCTAATAGCTAAAATCGCACCTATGTCCTCTCGATTGGGCAAGAACAAAGAGTCATTGGTGCTTTGTTGATTTAAATAGAGTAATAAATTTGCGACTCTCTTTTTTGAGCTACCCACAGATAACGCAGCGAGCCATATATCCGTGTCTTTTTGTACTCTCTGCCAGTGCGCTATTGATTGTGTATGTAAGCGTGGAGACTTACGATTTAATTGCTCAATATCTTTTACGGGTATTTTGCACACAGCAGTGTTTTGCAAGGTAATGGCTTGATGCAAGTATGTAATGCCGTGTAAAGCTTCGATACCAGCAAGGTCACCAGGCCATAATAAGCGAATGATTCGATAATTACCATTCGGCAAAAAACGAACTAGTTTTACTAGGCCAGTTCGAATTGTATAGACAAACCTTGAGGCTTCATTTTCCTTATATAAGCTATCTCCAGTTTGTAACTCTATATCAATAATAGGCAAGTGTAGTTGCATAAAGTCATCTTCTTGTAAATCAGCAAATAGAGCTAATTTCCGAATATGGCACTGTTTGCATTTCTCTATCCCGTCCCAGGCTTGTTTGATTGAAGTTAGTTCCATTAATAGGTCATCATGGCGGTTGTTAGAATCATTTTTAAAATAAGTTATACGGTTTTTTGATTTTATTTTGAAAATAGCATTAGCTAAAATTAATAAAACTTTGTTATTTAATATCTATCATTGTGTCATATAACGCATTTTTTTAAAATAAACGCGATATTTTGGACTAAAACGCGAAGAAGGCAAAAAATAAGCCATTATTTTCAATGTTTAAAGATGTTTTTCTTGCCTATTTTAAATTGATGTTTATCAATTTATTTGGGGTTATATTCCTTTAAAATAACAAGTTTATACCTATTTAAGTTTATTTATTACAGAACAAGGAGTCGTTAATATGAAAAAAAGAAATATAAAAAGCATATCAGCCTACCTCATAGTTGGTGTGACAATACCTGCTTACGGAGTAGACTTAGCGGATGCCGATAAAGAAGTCTTACCGACCATGTTTATTGAAGGAGAAATTCTAACCCCTGGAACCGTTGGGGTAAAGCCTGATAGTGGCGGCGTTAGTGATGCAGCAGTTTTGTTACATAAAGTGCCAGGGGCGAATGTAAACTCAAATGGCCCTTTAACTGGGATTGCACAGTACCGTGGGCTCTTTGGAGATCGTGTTAATGTTATTACTGATGGAACGACTTATAAATCGGCCTGTGCGAATGCGATGGATGCGCCCTTAAGTCATGTTCCTGCGGTTTTGACTGAAACATTGAGTGTCAAACGCGGTATTGCTTCAGTGAGTAGCGGTATTGAAACACTGGGCGGAAATATTGTCCAGAAGACACGCAGCGGAGAATTCTCTGAAAATGATGGTATTTTGTTTTCTGGTAGAACGGCTAATGGCTATAACTCGGTTAATACGGGCTACTATGCCAGCTTATTTGCCAATATTGCTACTGAGAACCATAAAATTCATGGGGGAGGTAGTCGTGAAGCGGGTGAAAATCTTGCTTGGTCTGGAGGAGTCAACAGAGATACCAGCCATGAGCGGAATGTAGGCACAGTTGGCTATGGTTTTCAAACTGATGATCAGGATCATCAGTTTGACATTGGTTATAATTATAATGACACCCATTTATCAGGAACTCCCTCTTTACCTATGGACATTGTTTATTCCAGAGGCGGTGTGACGAATTTAAATTATAATGGGTTGATAGCTGATAAATATGCGGTGACCACTGAGTTTAGCTATCAGGATATTGAGCATCAGATGAATAACTTTAGCTTACGGGGAGATGTTCTTGCTCCCAAACGTCGTGTATCTGATAATACGGCTGAAGGTTTTGGGTATAAAGCAACTTTTAATATTCCTCTATTTGATGGAGGGTTATTGCTAGGGGTCGATGGCGATAATATTGAACACAATGCTGTGATTACTAACCCATCAAATGACGCATTTAAAATAAATAACTTTAATGAAGCCTCGCGAGATAGGTATGGATTTTTTGCAGAATGGACGGGGGATATAGCCCGAGATTGGGCTTTTGAGTTAGGTACCCGATTAAACTGGATTCAAATGAATGCTGGTACGGTAGGTGGTACGGGGGCTCCTCCTTTTGCGCCTGGTAAGCCAGGGTCAAAGCTGGCCGCTGATTTTAATGCAAGTGACAGACTCAAAAATGATGTCAATGTCGATGTCGTTGCTGATTTAACCTACTACCTGAGTTCCGATATGGCTGTTGAATTAGGGTTCGGTAGAAAAACACGCTCCCCATCCTATCAGGAGCGTTATTTATGGATGCCACTGAATGCTACGGGCGGTTTGGCTGATGGCCGGAATTATATTGGTAATGTAGATCTAGCGCCTGAAACATCTTATCAGGTTGAATTAGGTTTTGATTGGCAAGGCGAGTCGGTGTATTTTACACCAAGAGCTTTTTACCGCTATGTCGATAATTATATTCAGGGAGCACCCACACAAAATCAGGCAGCTCTCGCTATAGATCCGACCACTCTGGAATATACCAATGTTAATGCTCAATTGTATGGTGTAGATATGGAAACAGGTTACCGTTTTCTTGAAGATTGGCGTGTCGATTTTATGCTTAGCTATGTGCGTGGTCAACGGACTGATGTGACAGATAATTTATATCGTATAGCGCCAGTTAATGGGAAAATTAGTTTATTCTATGATACAGAAGAATGGTTAGCGGGAACTGAGTTAGTCGGATATGGCAAACAGACTAAAACAGCTGAATATAATGATGAACCCCCTACACCCGGTTATATACTTTGGAACTTACGTATGCAATACCGTCCTCAATATAAGCATGTGAAAGGCTTAGAGGTAGGCTTTGGTATTGAAAACCTTCTTGATAAGGGTTATCGAGTGCACCTTAATGGGCTGAATAGAAACCCGATTAATGATGGCACTGCCATTGATGAGCATTTACCCGGTGCAGGAAGAAATTTTTATGCGACTTTGAGTTATGATTGGTAGCTAAGGAATGCACATTCAATAAAACTCGAAACTTTAGGGTATGCAGCACCACAAGCTCTTCATGGACTGGTGGTGCTGCCAGATATTATTGAATTTTGATTCCTAATTAACGGAGCTTATTCTTAAGTCAACAGCATTGACCCTAACGTTGGGAGGTATATGTAATCAATAGATTTTTTTATTTCTGTAATTCTTTTAGCGCTAAAGTCTCTGCTATAAAGAAATTTAAACGATCTTCTAATATCGAGGAGAGGTAAAAATTCAGATCTTTCGCTTTTTGCGCTAATTTTATTTGCATAATGGCGCCATTAGTCTGGCCAATTGAATAATAGTATTCAGCCATATAGCGATGTAAATTTACCCCTTGGCCTAGCTTGCCATAGCTTTGAGCCAAAAGGAGGTAATAGCGAGGGTGCTGCTGGGTCTCATAGCTGGTTAATTTAAGCAGTTGTAGCGCTTGTTGTGCTTGGTTGGATTTAAGCAAAATAGCAATATACTCAAATTTGAAATCAGGATTACCTGGAAATTGCTGCTCAAGTTTTAAATATAAAATTCTGGCGGTTTCAACATCTTGTTTTTCTACTGAAACTTGGGCTAGAGCAGTAAGGTAATGAACTTGTTTTGGGTAGCGTTTATTGAGGTTTTGGAAAATGCTTCCAGCCTGGGTAAATTTCTGCTGTTTTAGGTAACAAAGCCCAAGACCATACTGCATGGCCGCGCGTTGCTCGGCAGTGCCTTGTTCTGCTTGTGACTGAAAATAAGTGATAAGGTCTTCTAAAGAGTTTTGTTTGCTAGATAAGCGCAGTTTTGCCTTTGTTAGGCGATAGTTTTGTGAGTCAGGCACTTGGCGGTAAGGGTAGGTTTCTGCTCGACCGCGTGTGTCAGCTATACGTGATGCGGTGATTGGATGGGTGCGTAAAAATTCAGGAGCGCCAGAGCCATAGTAACGGCTTGCTTGTTGTAATTTTTCAAAAAAAGTGGGCATGCTGCGCGGATCAAAGTTGGCGCGGGCTAAGGTTTTTAAACCAATTCGATCGGCCTCTTGTTCATTATCGCGGGTAAAGTCAATTTGCATCTGTATGCTGCCCGCTTGTATCGCTGATAATGCACCTATACCCACATCAGGTGCTTGGGTGGCGACGATAATGGCAGCGATCATTGCCGCTGCAGCAGGCAGTGACATGCGACTGCTAGCCTCATAAGCGCGATAAATATGGCGTTGTGTAACATGGGCAATTTCATGTGCCATCACTGAGGCTAGTTCACTTTCTGATTCGCTATTTAGAATTAAACCTGAATTAATACCGATAAAGCCGCCAGGGCCAGCAAAGGCATTAATATCATCTGAAAGTACGACAAAAAAATAAAAGGCTTGGCTAGGGTTATCGCTATTGGTAACTAAATTTTGGCCAAGGTATTGAATGTAATTTTGAATGTCTGGGTCGTAACTAATATCTAGTTGTGCGCGTATGCTGCGAAAGAATGATTCACCTAAGGCTTTTTCTTGTAGTGGAGAAATTAAAGTGCCGGTCGAATCGCCCATATCAGGTAAGCGCAGTTCATCATCAGCGATTGCATTACTGAGGAGTGTGTTCAGTAATAATAGGCCGGTAATAAGGCGTTTATTCTTTAGTTTCATGAAATGGTATACTCGTCAGACTATTTTCAGGTGAGCTTTTTGATATTGTACTCAATGTTAGTTCATCTTTCTTGTAGCAATATTGTTTTTCTATGAAATACGCGATTCAAGTTAATTCTAGCCCTTATCAGACTAATAGCGCTGATACGGCTTATCAATTTAGTAAAGCGGCCTTAGAGATGGGGCATGAGGTCGTGCGTGTCTTTTTTTATCAGGAGGGGGTGCATCATGCGTTTCGTTATGCGACTCCACCAGGTGATGAAGTGCAGGTTGTTGCTCGATGGACGAAATTAGCAGAGGATTACGGTCTTGACTTGGTAGTTTGCATTTCGGCAGCGCAACGGCGTGGATTATTAGAGCTAGGAGAGGCGAGGCGTCAAGGTAAGCAGGATAATGATGTCGCGGAAGGTTTTCGTATTGCCGGTCTGGGTTTGTGGGTCGAGGCGATGTTAATTGCTGACCGATTTGTTGAGTTTTCTTGAGTTCTAAAGGGTATTAGAGTTAGTAGGTGCGGATTTATTCGTACTGTACGAATGAATCCGCACCTACTAGGTTACTTAGTTTGAATTATGCATATCAATAATCGACGAACCTGAATTATTCTCAGTTTGTGCAGTATCATTTCGTAATGCTTCAATATTTTCTAAATAGGCATCATCAATATCACCAGTAATATATTGCTGATCAAAGCAGGATGTATCAAAGTGAGATATTTTAGTATTCCCTTTTTGTACCGCTTTAATGAGGTCTGCTAGGTCTTGATAAATCATTTTATCTGCACCTATTGCAGTACCTACTTCTTCTTCTGTGCGTCCGTGGGCAATTAGTTCGGTTACGGCTGGCATGTCAATGCCGTAAACATTTGGGTAACGTACTGCGGGTGCTGCTGAGGCAAAATAAACGCTTTTTGCACCAGCATCACGCGCCATTTGGATGATTTGTTCCGATGTCGTACCGCGTACTATGGAATCATCGACTAATAGGACATTTTTCCCCTCAAATTCTAAACCAATGGCGTTGAGTTTTTGACGCACTGATTTTTTACGCATTGTCTGGCCGGGCATAATAAAAGTACGACCAATATAGCGATTTTTGATAAAGCCTTCACGAAACTTAACGCCTAATATATTGGCGAGTTCTAAGGCAGAGGTTCGACTTGTGTCAGGAATTGGAATAACAACATCAATGTCATGATCAGGCCATTCTTTTATGATTTTAGCAGCTAATTTTTCACCCATACGTAGGCGCGCTTTATAGACAGATATATTGTCAATAATAGAATCAGGGCGAGCAAAATAAACATATTCAAAAATACAGGGACAATGGTCGACTTTTTTAGCGCATTGCTGTGTGTGTAGTTTTCCTGATCGTTCAATAAAAACCGCTTCACCTGGTTCTATATCACGGATCAAATCAAAGCCTAAAGCATCTAAAGCAACGCTTTCAGAAGCAATCATAAAATCAGAGCCTTGCTCTGATTTGCGCTCACCAAAAACGATAGGGCGAATACCATTAGGGTCTCTAAAACCGACAATACCAAAATTAGGAATCATGACGACAACAGCGTAAGCGCCTTTACAACGACGGTGTACACCTTTTACGGCATTAAAAATATCATCTTTATTAAGTTGTAGTTTGCCTATCTGCTGTAATTCATGAGCAAAGATATTAAGCAAAACCTCAGAATCAGAATCCGTATTTAAGTGACGCTGATCCTCAATAAACAATTCTTTTTTTAATTGCGCGGTATTGGTTAAGTTACCGTTATGCGCTAAAGTCACACCAAAAGGTGAGTTCACATAAAAAGGTTGGGCTTCTGATGAATTAGAGCAACCTGCTGTTGGATAACGCACATGGGCAATGCCCATATTGCCTTTTAATTTCAACATTTGTTCGTTGGTAAAGACATCGCGTGTTAAGCCGTTGTCTTTGCGTAAATGTAAACGTCCGTTTTCACATGTCACAATACCTGCCGCGTCTTGTCCTCTGTGTTGTAGCACAGTTAGAGCGTCATATAGTTCTTGATTTACATTTTTATGGGAAACAATCCCCGCAATACCACACATGTTATTTCCTGAAATTTGAAACTAGGTTAATGAATGAAACTTTATTTATACTTTAAATAGCCGGCAATGCTGTCAGGCATATTGGTATTTAACCAAACGGCTAAGGCTTGAAAATGGGGGATAAGTTGAGACTCTGCCCACCATGAGCTTTCTGGTAAAGGTGTTAAACCAGCAAGCATGACTAAGATAACAATGATGATTGCACCGCGAGCAATACCAAAAAATAATCCGGCGAGTCGATCTGTGCCAGTTAAGCCTGTTTTGCTGATTAAGGCGCTGAGCAGGTGATTAATAATCGCGCCAACGATCAGTGTCAATATGAATAAGGCTGCAAAAGCCACAGCAATTCTTGCGCTTTCAACCGTAACTGCATTTTTGAACAGATCTGAAAACGGTGCGCTAAAAGTTAAACCCACCCAAAAGGCGATGCCCCATGTCACTAAAGCAAAGGCTTCACGAACAAGGCCGCGAAAAAGGCCAATAATCAGTGAAATGCTAATTAAGCCGATAATAGCGTAGTCTATCCAAATCATAAGCGTATTTTATTCTGCAACTAAAAGGGTTTTTACCTTATAGAGTGATTCTAAGCGTTGCTGCGTTTTTAAGGCAATTTTTTTGCCTAATTCAGGGCCAACGCGTAAGCGATATAAGGTGCCTTGATTGCTGCTTACTGAGTCGACATAGGCGGTAAATTTATTTTTGCGTAATTTATTGCGAAATTCTATAGCATTCTGCTTTTGACTAAAGCTACCGACTTGAATGACCCAGCTTTTGAGGTTTGCTTGTTTTGCTGATTGTTTGATTTGTTGCGCTTGTAGGTCGACTTGAGCTGGTTTAGGTCGAGATAAAACTTCGCGGCTTGTTTTTGGGATTGAGTCTAATAAGGCTTGCGTATTATCAATGGGTTGCTGTGGTAGCGATAGCTCATTAGATAAGTTGTCCGAATCGGCAACAGGGTCATCAAATAGCATAGGCACAAAAATTGCCGCTAGCGCAGTAATAACGATAGCACCGACAATTCTTTGTTTTAATATCTCATTCATAAGGTTTCTCCTTGTTGAGCATTAAGGCAGGATAGGTATTCTGAGACTAGAAAAAAAGATCCGAAGACTAAAATAAGTCCCTTATCTGCCTGAGCTTGAGTTTTAGCTGCATTGAATGCTGTGAGGAAATCTGTAAAGCCATAACTAACTTGCGTATTATGACATAAGGAAAAAGCTTTCTTTAAGTCAGCATCCGTACTAGTGCGCGGGTTATCTAAAGGGGAAATATACCAGTGTTTAATGCACGGTTGGATCAACTCAATCACGCCTGGTAAATCTTTATCACCCATCATGGTAAACACTGCATGAACTGGTGTGTTTTTAAATTCGTTTTGTAAATAGTCGACTAAAGTCTTCGCCGCTTGCGGGTTGTGACTAACATCTAATAATACCTCAGGGTCGCCCTTAATTAATTGAAATCTTCCTTGTAAGTTAACACTGCTTAAACCTTGTTGAATCGCTAGTTCAGAAACGGGTATTCTATCTTGCAAGGTCTGAATTGCAGTAATAATGGCGGAAGCATTTCTATATTGATGCGTGCCTTTCAATTTAGGTGGAGGCAAGTTATTTAAAGTCGTCTTGCCACTTTGCCAAGACCACTCATTGCCGGCTTTACTAAAAGTAAATTCATGACCAATACGTAAGAGTTTGGCATCTATATTGAGTGCGCAATCAAGTAATGTTTGTGGTGGATTAATATCGCCAATAATCGCTGGGGTGTTTTTACGGAAAATACCTGCTTTTTCAACTGCAATAGCATCACGTGTATTACCGAGCCAAGCGGTGTGATCTATGCAAATACTGGTGATAATAGCGGCATCAGGATCAATAATATTCACGGCATCTAAGCGACCACCTAGACCTACCTCTAATAATTGTATGTCCAGATTGGCACGTGAAAAAATATCTAATGCAGCTAAGGTGCTAAATTCAAAGTAGCTAAGCGAGACATCATTTCTGACGGCTTCTATGCGTTCGAAGGCTGAGCACAGTAATTCGTCGGCAACAGGTGTGCCATCAATTTTAATGCGCTCATTATATTTGAGGATATGTGGTGAGGTATAAGCGCCTACGCGTAAGCCTTGAGCGCGGTAAATGGCCTCTAAAAAAGCAATGCTAGAGCCTTTGCCGTTAGTGCCAGCGACAGTGATGGTGATAGGTTTTATGCCACTCGCGTTTAGTCGGCCATAAACTTCTGTAACTCTATCTAAGCCTAAGTCGATGCTTTTTGGATGCAGGCTTTCTTGCCAGTCTAACCAACCTTTTAGGGTATCAAAGTGCATAATGAAAACAGGAGAGTAGGGCTGACATTAATCGTCGAGATAAAGACAAAGTATGCCCCTTTACTTTGGATAAAGAAAGGGGCATAGGTTCTTGTGGTAAATAATTATGCAGCTTTATTTGCCGTTAAGATAGCTAAAATTGAGCTGATTTCATCACGCATTTCTCGGCGGTCAATAATCATATCAATAGCGCCGTGTTCTTGTAAAAACTCACTGCGTTGAAAGCCTTCAGGCAGTTTTTCGCGTACCGTTTGTTCAATAACCCGAGGCCCTGCAAAACCGATTAAAGCTTTCGGTTCGGCAACATTGATATCGCCTAGCATCGCTAAACTTGCAGAAACACCGCCCATCGTTGGATCGGTCATAAATGAGATATAAGGGAGGCCAGCTTTTGATAGCTTAGTCAGTGCTGCGCTAGTCTTAGTCATTTGAAATAATGAGAACAATGACTCTTGCATGCGTGCACCGCCACTGGCTGTAAAAACAATAAAAGGCACACCTAGCTCTATACTTTTATTGATGCCGCGGACGAATTTTTCGCCGACGACCGAGCCCATAGAGCCACCCATAAAGCCAAAGTCAAAAGCAGCGACAACCACTGGCTTATCTTTTAATGCACCATTCATAACAATAAGGGCATCATTTTCTTTGGTTTGTTTTTGTGCTTGGCTGATACGATCTTTATATTTTTTGCTGTCTTTAAATTTTAATGGATCAACCGGTTTAAGGTTTGCACCTATTTCCTCGCGGTTCTCTGGATCAAGAAATAAATCCAAACGGCGTCTTGCACTAATGCGCATGTGGTAATCGCATTTAGGGCAAACATTAAAGTTTTTTTCTAGCTCGGTATTGTACAAAATAGCATTACAGCTAGAGCATTTATTCCATAAGCCTTCTGGGACAGCAGTTTTTTTGCTATCAGAATCTCTTTTAATGGTCGAGGGGACTAATTTTTCAAACCAACTCATTGTGTGCTCCGTCTTTAACCTTGATTATCCATAGCAGTACGCATGGATTTTAATAATTCAGTGATTTCTTGTTTCGCTTGCTCAGGAGAATCTAAGTTCGCCTCTATTTTACTGATTAATGCACTGCCGACAACTACCGCGTCGCCTAAACCTGCAATTGTTTGTGCGGTCTCTGCATCTTTAACACCAAAGCCAATGGCAACAGGTAGTTCTGTGTTGGCACGAATATCCACTAATTTTGTTTTTACATTGTCGGTATCTAAATGACCGGCACCAGTGACACCTTTGACTGAAACGTAATATAAAAAGCCGCTACCGACTTTATTCATCTTTTTAATGCGTTCGCAGCTACTGTTTGGTGCTAATAAAAAGATTTGATCGATATTGCGTGCATTCAGTAAATCAGCGCATTCTTGAGATTCTTCAGGCGGTAAATCAACAGTTAATAAACCATCAATACCGGCTTTTTGCGCAGCATCAGCGAAAGCGACGTAGCCCATTGCTTCAACAGGATTAGCGTAGCCCATTAAAACGACTGGCGTTGTCTGGTCGGTAGTTCTAAATTCAGTGACGATTTCTAAAGTGTGGCGTAAACTCATTTTATGCTCTAAAGCACGCTCACTGGCGCGCTGAATCACGGGGCCATCCGCCATAGGGTCAGAAAAAGGTACACCTAATTCGATGATATCTGCACCAGCTTCAACCATTGCGTGCATCATTGGTACGGTGAAGACAGGATTTGGATCGCCAGCGGTAATAAAAGGGATGAGTGCCTTATGTCCGGTTTTTTTAAATTCGGCGAATTTAGTCGCTAAACGGCTCATATTTTAACTCCTTCATGATTTGCAATGGTCTGCATATCTTTGTCGCCACGGCCGGATAAATTCACAATTAAAATCTCATCTGACTTCATGGTCGGTGCTAACTTCATCGTGTAAGCCATGGCATGACTAGATTCTAGGGCAGGAATAATACCTTCCATGCGCGTTAAAGCATAAAAACCCTCTAGGGCCTCTTTGTCGGTAATGCTGACATATTGTGCACGACCTATATCTTTTAACCAAGCATGTTCAGGGCCTACGCCTGGGTAATCTAAACCGGCAGAAATAGAATGTGTCTCGATGATTTCACCATCATCATCTTCCATTAAATAAGTGCGATTGCCGTGTAAGACCCCCGGACGACCTGCACATAAAGGTGCAGAATGACGACCCGTTTCGATACCATCGCCAGCGGCTTCAACGCCAATCATTTTAACGCTAGTATCATCAATAAAAGGGTAGAATAAACCAATCGCGTTGGAACCGCCACCGATACAGGCAACCAATGCATCAGGTAATCTCCCCGTTTGCGCTAAACATTGCTGTCTGGCTTCGCGGCCAATAATCGACTGAAAGTCTCTAACCATTGCTGGGTAAGGGGCAGGACCTGCGGCAGTACCAATGATATAAAAGGTATTGTCAACATTAGTCACCCAATCTCTGATGGCTTCATTCAATGCATCTTTGAGGGTCTTTGAACCAGATTCTACTGCAACCACTTTAGCGCCCAATAATTCCATACGGTAGACGTTTTGTATTTGTCTAGCCACATCGACAGCGCCCATGTAAACCACGCATTCTAAACCTAAGCGAGCACATACAGTCGCAGTTGCAACACCGTGTTGACCTGCACCGGTTTCGGCAATAATACGCGTTTTACCCATACGTTTGGCTAATAAAATTTGACCAATAGTGTTGTTAATTTTATGCGCGCCCGTGTGGTTTAAATCTTCACGTTTAAGGTAGATTTGTGCGCCACCTAATTCACGACTCCAACGCTCGGCATGATATAGCGGCGAAGGGCGACCGACATAATGCTGAAAGTCTTTATCTAGCTCAGCTAAAAAATCAGCATCAACCATGTATTTTTTGTAGGCGGCATTGAGTTCTTCTACCGCAGGGATTAATGTTTCTGCGACAAATAAACCGCCATAAGGACCAAAATGTCCCCGTTCGTCGGGCATGTTGTAGGAATTAGTTGTTTCTGTCACTTTGGTAAACCTCGTTTAAAAATGCGCTTATTTTATTATTATCTTTGATGCCTTTCGTTACTTCAACGCCACTGCTGACATCTAAAGCATACGGTTTAACGCGAGCAATCGCTTCGCTGGCATTGTGTTCATCCAAACCGCCAGCTAGGATGATAGGTATTGTGTTGTGCTTAGGGATTAAATCCCAATCAAATTGTTGTCCTGTACCGCCTTGAGCACCGGCATGAAAAGCATCCAATAACAGGCCTGCTGCGTCATGATATTGAATACTTAATTCGCTGATATTTGTATCCGACTGCATTCTAATCGCTTTCATATACGGCTTAGCATAGAGTCGGCAAGCGCTTGCAGGTTCATTGCCGTGAAATTGTAATAAATCAATCGGTACGTGTTTAAGTACTTCTCTGATTTCTGCTTCTGTTGCATCGACAAAAAGCGCAACGACGCTAGTGAAGGGGGGTAAAGCTGCGACAATTTCTTGTGCTTTATTAATGGTGACATTGCGTGGGCTAGGTGGGAAAAATACTAGGCCGATTGCATCAGCACCAGCATACGCTGCGTGTGCTGCTTGTTTAGCATCAGTGAAACCACAAATTTTAACGCGTGTTCGTGTCATTAATCAGCAATAAAGTCGGAGCAATAAAACCGCCTAGGATACCACACTGCTAAAGTACCTTGAAGCAGAGAAAGTGTGAAAACTAAATCTATTTTATAAAAGCTTGGGAAATGTCACTTGAATGGGCGCTTTTCATGAAAAGCGCTTAAAAAATGGGGTTTTAGTTAGAAAGCTAAGCTTGTCGTGAGAGTGGCTTTAGTCACGACATTCGTGGTTAAAGTCACTCTCACAGAATTCAAGGCTCTCATATTATTTACCTCACACTCCTTAGTGCGTATGCGAGTGCTCGTGTCCGCCATGGCTATGCTCGTGTGCAGCGCTTGCATCATGAGTCATGACGGGCTCGGGAGCTGGAAAAATTTCTTGATGCATAACAGGCGTCACTGCAACGCCATGCTGATAGACCATAAAGCCACCTAAATCAGCGCCCAAGGTTAATAATAAAATTAACAGCGCAGATAAGGCAAAATGCCCATAAGTTGGGCTGATTAAAAAATCCTCAGAAGCAAAATAACGGCGTAGCGACAATAGAACAGCTAAAACAGCGACACTGATACCGAAACCTTGATGACGTAGCATAATAGCGTGAGTAATGTCATCATGAGGTACGGAGTAAGCAGCTTGCATGCCGGCTGCTACAGTTAATAATGCGGAAATAGTTCCTAAATAAAGTGCTGTTGTAGCAAATTTACGCCATGCTAAATTTGCCAATAAGCCACCGAGTAGGTCGGCAAAGAAAAAGGCGACAAAAAAAGCAATAGGGAAATGGACTATTAAAGGGTGGATATTAGGTAGTGCTGAAATCCCTGGCAATAAAGTACTGAAGATTTCCGCGGGGCTTAAAGTGGTAAGTGTTTCGATAAAGGTTAAAAATGCTTCTAAACCTTTTGCAGGACTGATGCCTTCTTGGCCGCCGCCGTGAATTAGTGGAAGTACGTCAAAAATTAAATCAATCATTTTCTCTCTCGTAAGCCATATTTGTTAATTTTTTATAAGCGTTGCATTATACGATTATGCAGCTGTGTGTGCAGATTTTCTCGGCTATTCATTGGGAATTAGCACTAAGGCTTGATAAACCGCTTGTTTGCGTATCTGCTCTCTATTGCCGTGAAAATGCGCTAATGTAACTTTAGCGGGGTGATGTTTTTTTTGCCATGCGATATAGACGCTGCCAATAGGCTTTTCTATAGAGCCTCCAGTTGGGCCGGCGATACCAGTAATAGCAATAGCATAATCTGCTGCGCTGTGTAGTAAGGCACCTGTGGTCATTTGCATAGCCACTTCGGCGCTTACTGCACCAAATTGCGCTAGTGTTTCAGGTTTAACGCCTAACATATCTATTTTTGCTTGATTGCTATAAGTAATAAAGCCTCGATCAAACCAAGCTGAGCTTCCCGCTATGTCTGTAATGCATTGAGCTAGCCAACCGCCGGTACATGATTCCGCTGTGACTATGTGTGCTTGGTTCTTTTGTAGGTACTGGCCTAGGTTTTCTGAGGCCTGGGTAAGGTTTATAACTGAGTTCATAGGCTGATTAAGTGATTAATAGTAGGACAAAGTTAATATTTTGTTAAAATTGTCGCATACAATTTTACGTAGATAAATTAAGAAAACACATGACAGATATTGATTGGAATGACTATTCAGTAGAAACACAGGCAATTAGAGCAGGGCAGCAGCGTACTCATGAAGGTGAGCATAGTGTGCCAATTTTTATGACTTCGAGCTATGTGTTTGATAGTGCTGAGGCCGCTTCATTACGCTTTACAGGGAAAGAACCTGGGAATATTTATTCGCGCTTCACAAACCCTACTGTAGATACCTTTCAAAAGCGATTAGCGGTAATGGAGCAAGGAGAGCGTTGTTTAGCTTTTGCTTCGGGAATGGCGGCGATTATGGCTGTCGGTATGAGTTTACTTAAATCGGGTGATCATGTCGTCTGTTCGCGCAGTGTTTTTGGAAATACAGTATTAACTTTTCAGACTTATTTTGGCAAGTTTGGTGTTGATACTAGCTTTGTTGAGTTAGCTAATCTTGAGGCGTGGGAAGCGGCGATACAGCCAAATACGCAGTTTTTATTTGTCGAAACGCCATCGAATCCAATGATGGAATTAGTTGATATCCGCGCTTTAGCAGAGATTGCACATAAAAAAGGCTGTTTGTTAGTCGTTGATAATGTCTTTTGTACGCCAATTATGCAACAGCCAATTGCACTGGGTGCGGATATTGTTGTCCATTCAGCGACTAAATATATTGATGGCCAAGGTCGTGCGGTGGGTGGTGCGGTTATTGCCAGTGAAGAAATTATTGAAAAATACATTTACCCTTATTTAAGAACAGGTGGCGCAACTATGAGTGCTTTTAATGCCTGGATCTTCTTGTCGGGTTTGGAAACACTAGCGGTCAGGATGAAAGCGCATTGTGATAGCGCATTTGAATTGGCGAAATGGCTGGAAACACAGCCGGCAGTGGAAAAAGTACATTATCCAGGCTTGGAATCACATGCCCAGCATGAGCTTGCAAAACAGCAGCAAAGCCATTTTGGTGCGGTTGTGAGTTTTGAATTAAAAGGCGGCAAGGAGCAAGCTTGGAAATTAATCGATGGTACGCAAATGCTCTCGATTACCGCTAATTTAGGGGATGTAAAAAGCACGATCACTCATCCAGCGAGTACGACGCATGGTCGTTTAGCGCCTGAAGCCAGATTAGCCGCTGGGATTAAAGATAGCTTAGTGCGTATTTCGGTAGGTTTGGAGAGTGTTGAGGATATTAAACGGGATTTATTACCGGGCTTAGTTATGGAACTGTAGAGCGGGTTAGGCTTTTCTGGCGTAACATTTAAAACGTAACCCGCAAGCTAGGTGTTTGTGAGGAATATGTGAAGTTATAGTAAGTAATCGTTAAAAATTAATTTAACAAAAGAAAATCAAGAAATTCGAAAATAACCACCGAGGACACAGAGGGCACAGAGGTTCATGATAAAAAACTCTGTGCTCTCGGTGTCCTCTGTGGTTAAAATGTTAGATCTTTTATACTTACTTATGCGAATATCCTTGTATTATGCAGGCTTTATACAGGGTTACTTGCTATGTTGTAACGAAGAGAGGAAGAGTATACAATCCTTGTATAGTAGTTTTTACTAATATTCTTAATCTTTAGCGTTCAAACTATTTGCAGGGGTGGTTATGATTCGAATATTTTTTTACAGTATCTTGTTTGCTCTAGGGTCTACTTATTGTTCGGTATTGAGTGCAAAAATTTCTGAGTTTACTTTTGTGAGTGAGGAGGGGAGCTATCAATACTCGATTGTACAGACAGGTGATAATTACACATTTAAATTTGAGAGAAACCCAGGAGAAGGGAAGTTAAATGCTGGGTATCATGTGCTACAGTCTGTCTATAAAGATGACACCATTAACAAAAAGTATAGTGAAAGTTATATACGGGAAAGGGCGCGGTGTTATGTTTTTGATAGCCGTTTTCATACTTACAGTCTGTGCTTTTTGCCTAATGACTTTAATAAGAAGCAAAAGGATCGTTTTTGGGGGTTTGTTACCCAAGTACCTAATTGGAAGTGGTTGTTAACGCGTTTTTTTCTGCCTGTAGCATTGTTGTATGCTTTACTCTTTTATGGCGTAAGACGACGAAAAACTAATAATGCTTAAGTATCGTTGTAGGTCGGGTTAGGTTATTTAAAATATTAAAAACCTAACCCGATAAGCTAGCTTGACAGGCGAAATATCAACTAAGTAATAACGGTAGGTTCTACACGCCCCGTACGCTTTTTAATTTCACAAAATTGCTCAGCAAGTTCAATTAATTCAGCAAGCGCATCTTGTGGGTCTTGATTATGCTTACTGGCATCGGCTTCATATTTTTCCACGTAAATACGCAAGGTTGCACCAACAGTCCCCGTGCCGGATAAACGGAAAATAATTCGAGAACCATCCTCAAATCCAATGCGAATACCTTGTTGGGCGCTAATGCTATGATCAACGGAATCGGTATAGCTGAATTCATCAGCATATTTTACGTTATAAGTGCCACAAGCTTGTCCTGTAAGAGTCGTTAGTTGGCTACGTAAGTGATTCATAATGTCATTAGCAATGTCACTTTCTACGGCTTCATAGTCATGGCGGCTGTAAATATCGCGGCCATATTCTTGCCAGTGTTCGCTAACAATTTGCTTAACGGGTTGTGCTTTTTTAGCAATAATATTTAGCCAAAATAATACCGCCCATAAGCCATCTTTTTCACGCACATGGTTAGAGCCAGTACCAAAGCTTTCTTCGCCACATAAGGTGATTTTATCGGCATCTAATAAATTTCCGAAAAATTTCCAGCCGGTCGGTGTTTCAAAGCAAGGCAGTTGCATTTTTGCCGCTACTCGGTCAACGGCTTGACTGGTTGGCATCGAGCGAGCAACGCCGCTAATGCCAGCAGCATAGCCTGGAACGAGATGAGCATTTGCCGCGATAATTGCTAAGCTGTCACTGGGTGTGACAAAAATATTGTTACCTAAAATCATATTGCGATCGCCGTCGCCATCAGAGGCCGCTGCGAAATCCGGCGCATCAGGCGTAAACATAAGGTCTGCTAATTCTTTGGCGTGCGCTAAATTGGGGTCAGGGTGATGTCCGCCAAAATCCTCTAAAGGGGTTTCATTAATAACTGAGCCTGCTGGCGCACCTAAGATGTCTTGCAAAATACGCGTAGCATAAGGGCCGGTAATCGCGTGCATGGCATCGAAGCGTAGGGTTAATTTACCTGAGCTAATGACTTGTTTGAGTAAGTCAAAATCAAAGAGTGAGCGCATTAATTCGGCATAATCATCAACTGGATCAATAATGCGAATGTTAATGTTTTCTACCTGTTGTTCGCCAATGTTATCTAAGTCTACATCGGGTAAGTCAGCGCTTTTATATTCTGTAATCGTTTTGCTGTAAGCAAAAAAGGCATCAGTGTATTGCTCGGGGGCTGGGCCGCCGTTACTGATATTGTATTTGATACCAAAATCTTCATCAGGGCCGCCAGGATTATGGCTGGCAGAAAGAATTAAGCCGCCTAATGTTTTATACTTTCTAATCAGGTGTGAAGCGGCTGGCGTTGATAGCAGGCCACCTTGACCAATAATAAAGTCAGTAAAGCCATTAGCGACAGCAATTTTTAAGATGATTTGTATCGCATCGCGGTTAAAGTAACGCCCATCACCACCAATGACCAGTGTTTTATTCTCACTTTTCTCTAATGAAGAAAAAATAGATTGTACAAAATTGGCTAAATAATGCGCTTGTTGGAATACTTTGACTTTTTTTCTAAGGCCAGAAGTACCTGGCTTTTGGTCGGTATAAGCCTGAGTTTGAATCGTATTTATTTGCATAATAAAACCCTGTAAGATAAATGTCAGTTTCTAAGTATACATCAGCAATTTGGTCATTTATGCGTCATTTACTATTTTTTTTCTGTTGGCTCTTTTGTGTGGCTGCTTATGCTCAAGAAGCAGTTTGGCTGTTAGTCGATACACAGAAAAAAAACATTCAAGTAAAGCAGGGGGATCGTACCTTAGAAATATTCGGAGAAATCTCTTTAGGCAAAAAAGGTGCGGGGTATAAGCAAAAGTCGGGCGATAATATCACCCCTTTAGGGAGCTATAAAATAGCTTACACTCATGATAAGAGTCATTTTCGAAAATTTTTTGGACTAAATTATCCGTCAGCGCGAGATGCTGAGTTGGCATTGCAGGCTAAGAGAGTTTCCTACTCAGATTATCAACTAATAACTCAAGCGCACCGTATGGGTCGCTTGCCTCCGCAAGATACTAACTTAGGTGGGCTGTTAGGTATTCATGGTGTGGGTCGGGGCAATAAAAGGGTTCAGGGGGTTTTTGACTGGACGCAGGGCTGTGTGGCTGTTTCTAATCAGCAGATTGATAAGTTAGCTAAATGGATGTTTTTAGGAATGCGAGTGGAAATAAAATAAATTGGCAGAAAATTCAAAACACGCTAAAATTACGGCTGTATTTATGATCTTGGGTATTTTTCAGCTTCAGTTACTCTGTGCTAATCAATGAACAAGTGGTTAAATTTTTTTTGTTTTTTTAAGGAATAATACAAATGATTAAATTATTGAAAGTTTCTGCTGTTGTTTTAGGCGTAAGTTTAATGGCTGGTTGTGCAACTACTTCTGACGTTGCTGAATTACAAGGTAACTACGACCAACTTCAAGCTGACTTGAATACAGTTAAAGCACAAACTGCTGCTGTTTCTACTAAAGCTGATCAAGCTGCTCGTGATGCAAGTGATGCCGCTGCAAATGCTGCTGCTGCAACTGCTGCTGCTAACCGTGCTGCTGATACTGCAGCTGAAACAAACCAAAAATTAGATCGCATGCTTAACAAAGCAATGATGAAATAATTTTAGCGTTTAGTTTTTGCTATAAAAGAAAAAGCCGGTTATTTATAACCGGCTTTTTTGTGCCTAAAATTTAGTGGCTTTAGAATTTTGGAATAGTAAATTCAGGGCGCACATAAATTTTAATTGGCGAGCCTTTTTTCTCTATTAAAGCATTTCTTAATGCTTCACCATCAAGTACAGGTAGTACACCTGCATTGTTTAGTTCAATTAAGTCTAGAGCAATATCCAGCAAATTATCAGCTTGGTGAGTTTCTAGAGGAGGGTGTACTTCTATATAAAGCGCACCTTTAAACCAGCCGACTTTAACGGCTTGGTTAACAATTTTCACCGGCGTCCCGACCTTGATAATGGGGAAAAACGTTTCAATATCTTCAGGATACATGCGTATGCAGCCATGACTGACCTGCATGCCTACGCCGTAAGCTTTATTGGTACTGTGTATTAAGTATCCCGGAATACCTAAGCGCATCGCAAACAAGCCTAAAGGGTTGTCAGGGCCCGCAGCAACCACATCAGGTAATGGGTCTCCTTTTGCTGCATGCTCTTTTTTGATCGACTCAGGTGGTGTCCACGTTGGATTTTCCTTTTTAGCAACAATTTTGGTTTGTCCTAATGGTGTTTCCCAGTCTTGTCGTCCTATGCTCATTGGGTAAGTAAGCACGGAAGGAAGTGAGTCCTTTTCTGCTTTTGGAAAATAATACATGCGAAATTCAGGCAAATTGAGCACTAAACCTGAGCGCGATGTATCAGGTAATAAGCGCTCACTTTGTAGCTTAATTTGTGTTCCTGCTTTAGGTAGCCAGCGGTCTACGTCAGGATTTAAGCGCATAATTTCATTTTGACCTAAGTCAAAACGGCGTGCAATATCCAGTAAGTCTTCATCATCAGCTGCAATGGTTTGTTTATTAAAGCCTTCGTCAAACTCGCGAATCAAGCTATCCTCTGGATTGCTAGGCAAGGCGAAGGGTAGGCTGAGTGCCACAGGGCTAGCCATGATGAGCAGGCTAGCTAGCGCTGTTTTTGTAGTTAATTGCCTAAGCATTAGCCGAGTTTTCGCCGCCAAAAAGTTTTAATAAGCGCGGTAGGAATGCGCTGAGTTCTTGCGACATAATAGTGAAGTCAACATCAAATTGTTCTTCAGCGCTGTCACTTTCCGTATCGGCTACTTGGTCTTGAATAAGTTCTAAGAATTTTAAGCGTTTGATAGACAGGTTTTCATCGACGATAAATGATAAACGGTCAGACCAACTAACAGCCAATTTAATGACTTGTTTGCCGGTGTCTAAATGGTTCTTGATTTCAGGTGCTGCAAGGTCTTGGCGTTTGCAGCGAATAATGCCGCCGGCTTCTTCTGGCGAGCGTAATTCACATTCATCTTCAACCAGTACATCGGCCGGAGTTTCATTTGTTAGTAGCCATTGAGTCATGGTGCTAACAGGCTTTTCTTTAGTGCTGATAGGAACTAAAGGTAGGGAACCGAGATTTTTACGTAAATAACTGATTAAGTCTTCCGCTTTTTTTGCTGATGCCGCATCGACAATTAGCCAGCCGCCTTTAGGATCAATATAAGCAAAGGTTTTTTTAGAAAATGAAAAGGCGCGAGGTAAAAGCTCAAAAATGATTTCATCTTTAATATCGGTACGCTCTTTTTTAGAAAGTTTGCGTGCTTCTTGCTCTTCTTTAGCTGCAATTTGATCGGCAACCATTTCATTAATAACGCTGCTCGGAAGTACTTTTTCTTCTTTAGTGGCGCACAGCATTATAAAGCCATTTGCCTGATGAATAAGCTGGTCTGAACCACGCCCTAAAGGGGATGTCCAACCATAGCTGAATTCTTCGTGTCCAGCGCAAGGCTTAAAGCGCATGCTGTCCATTTTTTCTTCAAGTTCAGAGGGTGATAAAGCAAAGGCTTCGGTTAAACGATAAATAGCAAGATTTTTAAACCACATAGTTTAGTAATAAATAAAATAAAGGAGGAAAGGGTGTGCGTGCTACGATTAGTAAATTAAATAGGATAGTAGATAATTCAATAAAGGGTGAGCATTATCGCAAAAAATAGGGCTAAAATCAGTAATTATTGGAACTGATTAAGGTGCTATCGCTTATTGTGATTAGATAAAAAAATGGCAATGATTGAAGGGTTTAATTTATTAGGTGATGACCAGGCGCGTACGCTGATTTTAGGTAGTGTGCCCAGTGTTACTTCTTTGGGCGAACAGCAATATTATGCGCATCCTAGAAATGCCTTTTGGCCTATTATTGCCGCACTTTTTAATCAAGGAGTAGCCTTAGATTATCAGCAGGGGCAGCAAATATTGATAGAGCAAAAGATTGCTGTTTGGGATGTGTTAAAATCTTGCAGAAGACAAGGTAGCTTAGATTCAGCGATCGAGAAAAACTCGATTACGGTCAATGATTTTGTAGGTTTTTTTGAAGTCTATAAAGGGGTTGATCGTGTATTTTTTAATGGCGGTACGGCAGAGCGTCTTTATAAAGTGCATGTGTGGCGTGCATTGTCAGTATCGAAGCAAACTTTAAACTATACCAAATTACCTTCGACTAGCCCCGCTTTTGCAGCAATGAGTTATGCAGCTAAATTATCTGCATGGGCGGTCATAAAAGAAATGCCTGAGTAACGGGTTGTTACTGTACCTATTAACTTTTACAGAATGAGTGAACGATGAAAATAAGTTTTTTAGCCTCGCATGGCGGTAGTTCTGCTAGGCAAATTATTACTGCGATTAAAGAGCAGGAATTAAAAGGTTTTGAAGTAGGGTTATTAATTACCAATAATAAGACAACAGCTATCTATCCTTGGTGCCTGGAAAATGGCATTGATGTATTACATATTAGTGGCAAAACACACCCTGATAATGAAGATCAGGCAATAAAAGATGCCTTAGCTTCGGTAGCTACTGATATTGTGGTTTTATCAGGCTATATGAAAAAAATTGGCACTCAAACTTTGCAGGCATTCAATAATAAAATACTCAATATTCACCCTTCGCTTTTACCTAAGCACGGTGGCCATAAAATGTATGGTGATTTTGTTCATGCAGCGGTATTAGAAGCGGGTGAGGAAATAAGTGGAGCATCTGTACAGGTGATTGATGCAAGCTATGATACCGGCCCCGTTTTATTGCAGCAGGAAGTACCTGTTTTAGCAGGTGATACTGTAGACAGTCTAGGCGCACGGGTAAGGGCAGTTGAAGGTGAGTTGTATATTAATGCGCTGAAAAAGTGGCAAGCTAATAAATTTTCTGTTTAAGCAATATGACTGAAAAATCCAGAGTTAATGTTCAAGAGGCCAGTTTGGTTGTTGGTTTAGGTAAAAGTAAGCGTTTGGCAGCTATGCGTCAGGCTATAGAGTCGAAGGTTAATGTCGAGCCGCTTAAGGCCAAGGTTAAGCCTAGTACTCATAAAAATGAGACGGCAATACAGCAAGCTAGAGAATTAATTACCCAGAAAATAGCTGAAATAAAAGCGACCTATCCGCAAGGTCGGCAGAATAAACTGTTTGCCTTGCGCTACGGTAGTGAAGGTAAGCTGAGTAAGCTGTCATTGAAGCAATTGTTTACTTTATTAAAGGTGACAGAGCATTTGGCGAAAGATATTTCTGATGTGGTGTTTTTAGAAGGCGGTGAATAAACGACGGGGGCCACTTGGTCCATTACACAAAGACATATAGGCCATGCTTATCTGTACATTGATTTAGAGTGACAGTTAAAATGCTAACTAAGACTGTTAAAAAACAATAATTCGACAGGAGTGAAAATCATGATTTATGCCGCACCGAACTTTGCTGATAGCAAAGTTGATTTTAAAGCGCGTTATGGGAATTTCATCGGAGGGGAATGGGTTGCTCCAGCAAATGGACAATATTTTGAGAATATAAGCCCAGTGAACGGTTGGGTTTTTTGTGAGATTCCTCGCTCTACCGAAGAAGATATAGAGTTGGCTTTAGATGCGGCGCATCAGGCTAAAAAAGCGTGGGGTAAAACATCGGTCACGGCAAGGTCGAATATCTTATTAAAAATTGCAGATCGTATTGAAGAAAACCTGGAAAAATTAGCGGTAGCGGAAACTTGGGACAATGGTAAAGCAGTGCGCGAAACTTTAGCCGCAGATGTGCCTTTATGTGTGGATCATTTTCGTTATTTTGCCGGTTGTATTCGTGCTCAAGAAGGCTCGATTGGTGAAATTGATGAAAATACCGTGGCTTATCATTTTCATGAGCCGTTGGGTGTGGTTGGGCAAATTATTCCGTGGAATTTCCCGCTATTAATGGCATGCTGGAAATTAGCACCTGCCTTAGCGGCGGGTAATTGTGTCGTTATGAAGCCTGCTGAACAAACGCCAGCGTCTATTTTAGTATTAATGGAAGTGATGGGGGATTTATTGCCGGCAGGTGTTTTAAATGTTGTTAATGGTTATGGTGCTGAAGCAGGTCAAGCACTAGCAACGAGTACGCGTATCGCTAAAATTGCGTTTACGGGTTCAACACCAGTGGGTGCGCATATTTTAAAATGTGCGGCAGAAAATATCATTCCTTCAACTGTAGAACTGGGTGGTAAATCGCCTAATATCTTCTTTGAGGATGTTTTGGATCAAGAAGATGAATTCGTTAGTAAAGCGGTTGAAGGTGCAGTACTCGCTTTTTTTAATCAGGGCGAAGTGTGTACTTGTCCGTCGCGTTTGCTGATTCAAGAGTCTATTTATGAAGCGTTTATGGTGAAAGTGATTGAGCGTGTGCAGCAGATTAAACGCGGTAACCCACTCGATACTGAAACTATGGTCGGTGCGCAGGCATCAAAAGAGCAATTTGATAAAATCTTAAGCTATGTCGCGATTGGTCAAGATGAAGGGGCTGAATTACTGATAGGTGGCGATGTTGAAGTGTTAGCGGGTGAATTCGGTGAAGGTTATTATATTCAGCCGACGATTATGCACGGGCATAATAAGATGCGTATTTTTCAGGAAGAAATTTTTGGACCTTTTGTTTCAGTGACTACCTTTAAAGATGAAGCTGAAGCGCTGGAAATTGCTAATGATACTGAATTTGGTTTAGGCGCTGGTTTATGGACGCGCGATACCAATCGGGCTTATCGGATGGGACGGGGTATTCAGGCGGGGCGTGTTTGGGTGAATTGTTATCATCATTACCCAGCACATGCGGCTTTTGGAGGTTATAAAAAGTCTGGTGTCGGCCGGGAAAATCATAAAATGATGCTCGATCATTATCAGCAAACCAAGAATATGCTAGTCAGTTATGACATTAACCCATTGGGTTTTTTCTAAATTAAAGAAGTCTGGTTCCCATGCGATGCGAGGGAGCAGATAGATAACGCTTCGCGTTTCGTGACGCAGAGCATCACAAAATGCATTCCCACGCGGAGCGTGGGAACGAGGGAATAGTATATGTCGAATCATCACACCTACCAGCACCAAAGCTATCCGGTTAAATCTGAAATTGCGCAAAATGCGCATATCAATAATGAGCAATATCTGGCTTTATATCAGCAATCTATTGAACAGCCTGAAACCTTTTGGGCAGAGCAAGCGGAGAATTTTTTAGATTGGCAACAACCTTGGGATAAAGTTATGGAATATGACTATCCCAAAGGTGAAATTAAATGGTTTGAAGGAGGCAAGCTCAATGTTAGCGTTAATTGCCTAGATCGCCATTTAGACACTCGAGGAGATCAAGTCGCTTTGATTTGGGAGGGCGATGATCCTGCCAATGATAAGAAAATGACTTACCGCGAATTGCATCAAGAAGTCTGTCGGTTTGCTAATGTTTTAAAAGCACAGGGCGTGCAAAAAGGTGATCGGGTGTGTATTTATTTACCGATGATTATTGAATCTGCGGCCGTTATTTTAGCGTGTACACGTATTGGCGCAGTGCATTCGATTGTTTTCGGTGGTTTTTCCGCAGAAGCTTTAAAAGACCGGATTAATGATTCTGATTGTAAGTTAGTCGTCTGTGCGGATGAAGGTTATCGTGGTGGTAAAATCATTCCTATAAAAGCAACAGTTGATAAAGCAGTGGGGGCCTGTCCTTGCGTGCAAAGTGTTGTGGTGATTAAAAACAGTGGCAATACAGTCGCGTGGAATGATGCGCGGGATGTTTGGTATCAGCAAGAGATGTCAGAAGTATCTGCGGATTGTGAGCCTGAATGGATGGATGCCGAAGACCCGCTGTTTATTTTATATACCTCAGGATCTACTGGGCAACCTAAAGGTTTATTGCATACAACGGGCGGTTACTTGCTTTATGCGGCCATCACGCATAAATATATCTTCGATTATCAAGAGGGTGAAATTTATTGGTGTACGGCTGATATAGGCTGGATTACTGGCCATACCTATATGATTTATGGGCCTTTATGTAATGGCGCGACGACTTTATTATTTGAAGGTGTGCCAACTTACCCCGATGCGAGCCGCTTTTGGCAGGTGGTGGATAAACACCAAGTGAATATTTTTTATACCGCACCAACGGCACTGAGAGCATTAATGGCGCAAGGTGATCAATACTTAGAAAATACCGATCGTAGTAGTTTGCGGATCTTGGGCTCGGTGGGCGAACCCATCAACCCAGAGGCATGGGAATGGTATTATGAATTGGTGGGTAAGGAAAACTGTCCGATTGTGGATACTTGGTGGCAAACTGAAACGGGCGGTATTTTGATTACACCATTGCCGGGTGCGACTGAATTAATCCCTAGCTCGGCCACGCGTCCTTTTTTTGGTGTTAAGCCAGCGATTTTAAGTAATGAAGGGGTTGTGATCGAAGATGGTGCTGAAGGTGTCTTAGTATTAGAACGCCCTTGGCCTGGTCAAGCGCGTAGCATTTATGGCGATCATCAGCGTTTTATTGATACCTATTTTAAAAATTATCCCGGCTATTATTTTACCGGTGATGGTGCAAGATGCGATGAGCGCGGCTATTACTGGATTACTGGTCGTGTGGATGATGTTATTAATGTTTCTGGGCATCGCATGGGTACCGCAGAGGTAGAATCCGCCATTGATGAACATCCTTTAGTCGCCGAGTCTGCCGTCGTCGGCTATCCGCATGATATTAAAGGGCAGGGGATTTATGCTTATGTCACGCTTCATGTCGGTATTGAAGGTACTGAGTCCTTAAAAAAGGAACTGGTTGATTTAGTGCGTACTGATATTGGACCGATTGCTAGTCCTGATTTAATTCAGTGGTCAGCACAGCTACCTAAAACCCGTTCGGGTAAAATTATGCGTCGAATTTTGCGCAAGATTGCTGCCAATGAAGTGGATACTTTAGGCGACACTTCAACTCTAGCAGATCCAGAAGTGGTGCAAAGTATTATTGATAATCGGCTTAATAGTTGATATCACGCAGTTCTAATATTGAATATGTAGGTATTTGTGGGAGGGGCTTTTAGCCGCAATTTCATACAATTCGCGGCTAAAAGCCCCTCCCACTATCGCTCTAGCTTGGTAATACAGAGGCGGTTGTAATGTTAGAATTTTATAGGGCATGTGTAACATCAGTTAATTAAGAAAATACAATAGTAATATGACAAAGTTATGACTAGGTGCGCCACTGCTCGCCTTATTATAGGTTTTGGGGCTCCTGTCACAAAAAAACGGTTCGCCGCTCGGTGAATCGATGATGCTGCGGTAAAAATTTAGCCTTCTTCGCGTGCTGTTAATACACTTAGGGATGACAGCACTTTATGGGCTCATAAAATGAATCTGTAATATTAGATGTTGATAAAGCAACTATTAACGTGCAAGCTTTTGTTATACTTATCTCAGATCCCTCCCTCCCCCTTACTTTTCGGCCTAGTAATTGCTTAAGGATTTTGTAATTGAAAATGATTAGAAATGTGTTGATAGGCAATGTACTGTTGGTTATTTGCTATTTTATTACTGGGCAGCTCACACTTGCTTTATCTTTGCCGCCTAGCGGTGCAACCCCCTTATGGGCGCCTGCTGGTATAGCTTTAGGTGCTGTCTTGATCTGGGGGTATCGCTTATTGCCCGGTGTATTTTTGGCTGATTTTCTTGTTGCTGTAGGATTAATTGGTCTGGATGATAATACCGCGATTGCGCTATGTGTCATTATTGGCGGGCAAGCGATGTTTCATGCTTGGCTGGGAAAGTATCTATTAGTTAAATTTAAGCTGTGGCCTACGTTGTTGGTACATGAACAAGATATTCTTAAGTTTTTTCTGATAGCAGGCGCTATTTCCTCATTTTTTCCTGCTTTATTGTCCGTTGCAGCTGATTTATTAATAGGCGTTCTGAGTGCAGATACTTGGTTAGATTCTTTGGTTATTTGGTGGGTCGGCAGTGCATTAGGTATTGTTGTGTTTACCCCAGTCACCCTGATTTTATTCGCTAAACCTAAATTAAATTGGCGTAATCGAGTGGGTTCGGTTGTTGTGCCAATGCTGATGTTATTTTTAGTCTTGCTCTTTGTTTTGCAATACGCTCGGAAAACCGAGGAGCAGCAGGTGCTAAATAGGTTTACTGCAAATGCTGAAATGACGCATATTATGATTAAAGGTGAATTAGAAGAGCATGAAACCTTATTGCTGTCAATGCGTGTTTATTTTCAGAATAATATGCAATTGAATCAAAAAGATTTTGATCATTACATAGCTCAGTTTCCAGATTATCGAGAGAATATTTATGCAGTAGCATGGGTGGAGTATTTGCCTAATGAGAACCGTTTGGACTATGAGCGGTTGCATGGCGATATTGTTGAGCTAGATAGTCAAGGCGAGGTTATACGTGCTACGCAGCGTGAGGGATATTTTGTTATTAAATATTCACAAGTTCCCGTGGAATATGTATCTGTTTTTAAGGCGCGGGGTGCCGTTAATAATTTTGATATGTGTTTTGGTGTTGAGCGTGGTGCTTTATGTGAATACATGCAACGAGTTAAATCCTCAATTATTATGCCGGCCATATTAGATGAACTTCAGGCGCAGCCAGGCAAGCGGTTTGTTCGTGTATTACCGGTTTTTTCTGGCGGTAGTGTCGTCGCTTTAGCGGCACATATGTACACTTATGATCATTTGTTTGGTCAATTATTAAACTCCTTTGATGAGCGGTGGTTAGATTTACAAATTACTGACATTACAAGGGAGTCTACTAAGCTTTTATTTAATAGCGCTAAAAATCAAAAGCGGCCAGAGGTTTTTGGGTATCAAGATTTAGTGGTAAATAAAGTGCTGCATATAGGAGAGAGGCAATGGCAATTCAGTTATCGTCCTTCTCTTGAGTTTACCGGGCAGTACTCTTCGTGGCTATTCTATTGGTTGATTACAGCGAGCTTTTTTGTCTTAAGTTTGACGGGAGCTTTTCTGTTAAATATCGCTGGTCGCGAGCAGCGTATTAAGCAAGAAGTGGCAGATAAGACTGATGAAATAAGTAAACAATCTAAATTGCTCAATGAAAGTGAACGTAAATTTCGACGTTTAGTAGAGGGCGTTAGAGGTGACTATATTATGTACGTGCATGATGTGGAAGGTGTATTTACTTATGTAAGCCCTTCTATTGAAACCATATTAGGATATACCCCTAAAGAGTTTTCAGCACATTATACGAGGTACCTACCTGATACCGAATTGAATCATCTGGCTCAAGTGTATACTGAGCGGTCGATTCGAGGTGAAATAGTTCCTCCTTATGAGTTGGAAGTAGCACATAAAAATGGAGGGCTGCATACTTTACGTATTGTTGAAGCACCTCTATTCAATAAAAAAGGAAAAGTAATTGCGGTTGAAGGGATTTCTCAGGATATTACCCTCACTAAAGCCGCTAGGCTGAAAATGGAGAAACTTTCTTTGGTAGTGACGCATAGCCCAAATGGAGTGGTAATAACCAACAAAGAAGGTATTGTTGAGTATGTGAATCCAAAATTTACGGAGATCACAGGTTATAGCAGTGATGAAATTAAGGGTAAGTGGCCGAGTATGGTTAGTTCGGGGCATACCCCTGTGAGTGTTTATAAAGATTTATGGGGCACCTTGCTGGCAGGTAATGAGTGGCGCGGGGAATTGCAGAATCGTAAGAAAAATGGGGAGTTATTTTGGGCCAGTGAGCATATTTGCCCCATGTTTGATGAGTCGGGAAATATCACGCATTTTGTCGCCATTCAAGAAGATGTAACCGAAGCGAAACGCATACGCGAAGAAACTAATTATCAGGCCAGTCATGATTTATTAACCGGCTTGGTTAATCGGCGGGAATTTGAGGGGCGCTTAAAGCGAGTGGTTGATTCGGCTAAGCGAGAAAGGGATTCGCATGCGCTTTGCTTTCTTGATTTAGACCAGTTTAAAGTGGTTAATGATACTTGCGGGCATGTCGCTGGAGATGAACTGTTGCGCCAAGTGGGCAGTTTAATGCAAGAAAATATTCGTTCGCGTGATACTTTGGCGCGTTTGGGTGGTGATGAATTTTCTATTTTGATGGAGCATTGCGGTATAGTCCAAGCAAACCAAGCGGCTGAGCATGTTATTCGTGCACTGGAGGGCTTTCGGTTTCATTGGGAAGAGCATACTTTTACCATTGGTGTTAGTATCGGTTTAGCGATTATTGATCAACACACTAAAGATAGCCAAGAAATTCTAAGTCAAGTGGATAGCGCGTGTTATGCCGCAAAAGATGCAGGGCGTAATCGAATTGAAGTGCATACGGAAAATAGTGAACGTTTGAAACAGCGTAAAGGCGAGATTAAATGGAGTAGTGAAATTAGTGATGCGCTAGATAATGACCGGTTTTTGCTTTATGTGCAGCCCATTGTGCCCATGGTAAATAAGAAGCTTAAAATGGGTTACGAGGTGTTATTGCGTTTGAAAATGCAGGATGGAACAATTACCCCACCGGGTGCTTTTTTACCTGCTGCCGAGCGCTATAATTCAGCAACACGTATTGACCGTTGGGTGGTGCAGCATACCTTGCAATGGCTAAGTTGTCATGCTGACCAAATACAGCATATTGGATCAATTGCTATTAACTTATCCGGTCAATCTTTAGGTGATCAGGCGGTACTTGACTATATTACTCAGCAATTTGAAAGTAGTGATGTTCCCACTGAGAAAATTAAGTTTGAAATTACTGAGACGGCAGCGATAGCGAATTTGCAGGATGCTACGGTATTTATGAAAACGTTATCTAAGTTTGGCTGTCAATTTTCTTTGGATGATTTTGGCAGCGGCCTTTCTTCCTTTGCTTATTTGAAAAACTTACAAGTTGATGTATTAAAGATTGACGGTATGTTTGTAAAAGATATGCTGGATGACCCGATTGATTATGAAATGGTGAAATCAATTAATCAGATTGGTCATGTTATGGGCTTGGAAACGATTGCTGAGTTTGTGGAAAATGATCAGGTTTTAGAAAAGTTGCGTGAAATTGGTGTTGATTATGTTCAGGGTTACCATCTTGGCAAGCCAATGCCGATTGCGAAAATTTTGAATAATAATAAAAATTAATATGCACTATCACGGTATTACCAAGAAAATTGTTGAACGTCCTCTTTTAGGTAGGCAAACGAGTCTTACTGAAATAAATCCCGTGCTTAAGCGTATCTATTTGGCGCGTGGCATTAAATCAGATACTGAATTACAGTATGGTTTGGCACAACTCCCTTCGCCTTGGCTATTAACGGGAATGGAAGAAATGGTCACTTATCTGATTGCTGCGCTTGATTTGCAGAAGAAGATCGTGATTGTTGCTGATTTTGATGCGGATGGTGCGACGAGTTGTGCTGTGGCTATGTTAGGGTTGCAATTATTAGGCTTTGAGCATGTAGACTTTATTGTGCCCAATCGCTTTGAGTATGGTTATGGTTTAACTCCAGAAATTACTGAGCTAGTGATTGCTAAGCAAGCGAATGTGTTAATTACTGTGGATAACGGCATCTCTAGTCTTGCGGGAGTAGAGGTGGCGAAAAAAGCGGGTATGCAAGTGCTAGTGACCGATCATCATTTGCCTGGCGAGCAATTACCAGCTGCTGATGCCATTGTAAATCCTAATTTACCCGATGATGAATTTCCAAGTCGAGCTTTGGCGGGGGTTGGGGTGATGTTTTATGTGCTGATGGCATTGCGTAGTCGGTTGCGTGAGCAAGGTTGGTATATTAAGAATAAACTAACTGAACCCAATCTAGCGCAATTATTAGATCTAGTGGCTTTAGGGACGGTTGCAGATGTCGTTGCTTTAGATCAAGTGAATCGAATTTTAGTGCATCAAGGTTTATTGCGTATGCGGTCTGGTAAAGGGCATGCAGGCATTAAAGCACTAGTGGAAATAGCTGGCCGCAATTTACATAGTTTAGCCTCTTCGGATTTAGGTTTTGCCATTGGTCCTCGATTAAATGCAGCGGGACGCATGGATGATATGAGTGTCGGCATTCAATGCTTAATGTCTGACGATGCCGTGTTAGCCAAAAATCTAGCGCTGAAAATGGATGAGTTGAATAGTGACAGGCGCGAAGTCGAAGGACAAATGAAGCAGGAGGCGATGTCCTTATTAAAAGAAATGAAAGCTTTTGATGCGCAGCATTTAGCCGCAGGTGTCTGTATTTACAATGAGGATTGGCATCAGGGGGTTATTGGGATTTTGGCATCACGCATTAAAGACCGCTTAAATCGCCCCGTGATTGCTTTTGCTAATGCGGATAATGGTGAAATTAAAGGTTCAGCGCGCTCTATTCCTGGGGTTCATATTCGTGATGTGCTTAGTGATATTGCCGTTGCTCATCCTAAAGTGCTGACTAAGTTTGGTGGCCATGCTATGGCGGCAGGTTTAAGTATACAATTGCATGATTATCCTGTGTTTATGCTGGCTTTTGATAAAGCGGTTAAACAGCGCTTAGTCGATGTGGATTTAGATCAGAAAGTATATAGCGACGGTGAATTGACGGAAGGGGAAATGACGCTAGGCTTTTGTGAGATATTAAAAAGTGCTGGCCCGTGGGGGCAAGAATTTCCTGAACCATTATTTCATGGCGTATTTGATGTTGTGCAGTCGCGGATTGTTGGTCAGCAGCATTTGAAATTAGTATTACGGCAAGCAGAAAAGGAATTACTGATTGATGGAATTGCTTTTTTTGTTGAGCGGCCGGAGTATTGGCTAGGGTTACGTCAAGTTAAAATTGCTTATAAATTAGATATTAATGAATACAATGGTCAGCGGAGTATTCAGTTTATTATTGATTATATTGAGAAGTTAGCCTAGAGCAAGGCTGGTTAAAGCTAAGTGTGGGAGAGAAGATGCAAGCATAGCCCCTGTATTGCTTAAAGGGGCTATTGCTTGTTACTTTATACGAACTGAATTAACGGCGGTTCGATTTAGGCGATTCAAAGCCTACTCTTAACGAATTTCCGTTAAAATTTTTGCCATCTAAGCCTGCAATAGCAGCGCGAGATTCATGACCTTCCATGCCGATAAAGCCAAATCCTTTGCATTCATCAGTAAAAATATCAGTGATAAGTTCAGATGAGCGCACTGTGCCAAACTGAGCAAATAGGGCTTCAAATTCTTTTACAGTGGTGTTTGAGGGTAAATTGCCAACAAATAGCCTTTTCAATAGTGTTCCTCTTCTAGCGGTGATGATTTCATAGTAGCTACAAAAAAAGAACCCCGCCTAAGCGAGGTTCCATTTATTCGGTAAACCGATTAGGTCGAACTTAAGATGCTACAACGCTAGTTGCTTGAGGACCTTTAGGGCCGTTTTCTACATCATAAGTAACTGCTTGACCTTCGTTCAAAGTTTTGAAGCCAGTTCCTTGAATCGCGCTGAAATGTACAAATACATCTGCACCGCCATCATCTTGAGAAATAAAACCAAAACCTTTGGACTCGTTAAACCATTTTATAGTGCCTGTAGCCATAGAACTTAATACCTAAAAAATTAAAAAATTAAAGTGTTGTATACAGCTAATGAAAGAGGGAAACTCAGAAAATATGCGAGGAAAGAAACTTTTTACTACCAATAACAAAATCTGTAACGCCTCTCACTATAGGGTAATCGACAAAGTTTTTCCACAAATTTAAAATATATTATTAAGTATAGGCAGTAAATAGTAATTTAAAAGCAATGGTATGAATACGTATAATTCTTTTTGTAATGTAGGTAACTAATTGTATTGTCTTATTTTTATGCGTTTTTTTTGTTCTTTTTAGGTAATGTGTAGCCATCTATTTGCCTGTGAAAATTATAGTTTTTTAGGTTTAAATTAGGCCTTTATTGACCTGAAAAAACTGAATATCTGTGTGTAAGTGAGTATTAGAGATCAACTTATTTAATTATGTGTATATTTTTTATGGCAATAACTTACTTACAAAGTCGGTGGCTTGGGGGAATAAAAGGTGCATGTCATATATGAAGGCAATTAAAAATGCATTAGATAAAAGTTTTTTAGGCCAACGTAACCAAATTGGAAGTGGACGTTCACTTTGTTTTTTAGAGAAGAATGCTCTCAACCAGTAAATCCATGTTGGGATAGGGGGTACTTCATTTATAGGCGTAGTTAATATGGCTGGCTTCCATGACAATCCTAAAGCAGAAAGCATTTCTTGCCTGATTTGCTCGGCATAACTTTGTCCTTCCAAGCTATCTCCAACCTCTATCTTTTTACCATCACGGGTAATAAGTTTGAGGCAAAACCAAACTTTAGTTGTATTTCCAGACGTTGATGAGCCGTTTTTTTCGACGGTTATATCGACAATATCCTTAGCTTCTATTTTTTCTTCTAGCAAAAATCCAAAGGTACGTTGTTGCTTGCTAACACCCATTAAGTTGACTTCAGTGCTAAGGCTATTGGCAATTAAAAAGAGCCCTAGAAGAAAGATTATCAAAGCAGTCAAGTAAGCTAAAAAAGTCATTAAGCTTGTTGTTGTAGGTAAAAAATTCTGAAAGCCAGCAAAGAAATAATGAGCAAATACTGCAAAAAAAGCACCCATAAGGATTAAAGCAAAAGCAACGACTTTAGCGCGGCCATAACCATAGTGAAACTTAGTACCATTAGTGGTTTTTGTTATTGTTGGAATACTTCCTATTTCGGTATCTCGATGCTCAATAATAGTCGATGTTTTTGCTTGAATACGACTATTTGTAGCTATGGCGTCTTGATCAGCTGCTGTTAGTGGTAACTCAAAAATTCGGTCATAGTCAATGCCGGGTAAGGCGATGCGTATATTTAACTTCCACAGGTGATAGCTATCGCTTTTTTCCTCGCTTGCCGGCAAGTTGGCAGGGGGATTGAATGCAAAATTTAAACGGATACTTTTGCGGTAATTGTCTGGCTTTAAAGTCAAACGATCCTGCCATATGGCCTTTTCACGCGTGCTATGTTTACCATCGTGGCTACGGGATATATAGCGGCGTATACAGCTTAGGCTAAGGACGGCTTGTGGTGCATTTTTTGCTAGTATCGGTAAATCAATATAGCCTGCGCATAGACTGCCAACTTGAGCGGGGAAAGGGTTTAAGGTGACTGGGGTTTTGCCGAACTTATACCAAGCTAAGGTTTCCTTGATGGCGATAACAATGATCCATAAGCCAATAAAAGGAAATAACGCAAAAAAGTAAAAAACTGGGTTGGCCTCGAATGCTTTTAATATATTGTCACCGCCTTTAATGATGGCAAACCAAGTCATGGCATTCCAAATTATGGCAAATAGCCAGCGAAGCCAATATTGCTTAGCTGATTGGGAAAGTACCTGATTACTGGTAATATTGGGCATACTTTTTAACCTATTGCTTAATTAGCGGCAAAATATAATGCCAACCTAGATTAAGTAATAGACACTTTATTTTTATAATGCAATCTAAACTTGATCAATTAAATTTCGATAACCGTTTTATACAAGAATTACCTGCCGATAAGACCACTGGGCATACGCCTAGACGGCAAGTTGAAGAGGCTTGTTATTCATTAGTCTCACCTACGCCTGTTAGCAATCCGAAATTAGTTGCACATGCTCAAGAAGTGGCTGAGCTGTTTGACTTGTTGGAAACGGACTGTTTGAGTGATTATTTTACCCAAGTGTTTTCTGGTAGCCAAAAAGCAAAGGGGATGGAGCCTTATGCTATGTGTTATGGCGGGCATCAATTCGGTCATTGGGCGGGGCAATTAGGTGATGGTCGAGCGATTAATTTAGGTGAAGTGATTAATCAAAAAGGTCAGCGTTGGGCTTTGCAACTAAAAGGTGCGGGATTAACACCGTATTCGCGTACTGCGGATGGATTAGCCGTTCTGCGCTCTTCTGTGCGCGAGTTTTTATGCAGCGAAGCGATGTTTCATTTAGGCGTGCCGACAACCCGCGCTTTAAGCTTGGTAACTACAGGAGAACAAGTCATGCGTGATATGTTTTACGATGGTAATCCACGTGCTGAACTAGGTGCAGTTGTTTGTCGGGTTGCGCCGTCCTTTGTACGTTTTGGTAGCTTTGAAATTCATTCAGCACGACAAAATATAGAGCTGTTGCGTGAGTTAGTAGATTACACGATTCGTACCGATTTTCCGCATTTAGGTGAGCCGAGCGCTGATGTTTATCAAGCTTGGTTTCATGACGTGTGTGCTAAAACGGCTGAAATGATTGTCCATTGGCAACGTGTTGGTTTTGTGCATGGCGTGATGAATACCGATAATATGTCGATTTTAGGCTTAACAATTGATTATGGTCCGTATGGCTGGCTGGATAATTATGATCCTGATTGGACGCCTAATACCACGGATAGAGAGCATCGACGCTATCGTTTTGGCAATCAGCCGCAAATTGCAGCGTGGAACTTAACCCAATTGGCCAATGCGATTTATCCATTGATTGAACAAGTCGAGCCTTTGCAGGAGGGGTTGAATATCTACAGTAAAGCCTTTATTGAAGGCTATCAGGAAATGATGGCAGAGAAGTTAGGCTTGCAAGTTTATGATGCGAAAACAGATAAGGCGCTGATTGATGATTTAGTGAAAGTATTAGTTTTAGCTGAAACGGATATGACTATTTTTTATCGTTTATTAGCGGATATTTCAACTGAAACTGAGTTAAGTGATGCGGAGTTACTGATTCAGTTATCTGCGGCTTATTATCAGCCTGAGCAATTAACTGGGGCGGTTAAAACGGATATTATTGCTTGGTTACGTCGTTATGTTGCTCGAGTACAGCAACATAAGAGTGATGATTCAAGTCGAAAACTAGCGATGAATGCAGTCAATCCAAAGTATGTATTACGCAACTATTTAGCGCAGCTGGCTATAGATAAAGCGGAGCAGGGTGATCATAGTATGGTGCAAGAATTGTTGGAAGTATTACGTCATCCTTATGATGAACAGCCTGAACATCAAGCTTGGGCTGAGAAGCGACCTGACTGGGCGCGAACTAAAGCGGGCTGTTCAATGTTATCGTGCAGCTCTTGAGGTAAGGTAAAAATGACAGAAACCACTATGCACGTTGCCCAAGGGCGTTTTCAAGTATTGCGCTTTCCAATAGAAAAGAATGAAAAATTACAAGCTTGGGATGCGGCAGATGAACATTTATTACAGGATGTAGCGGGAAAATTAGATTTAGAGGCTCAGCCTAGCGTGTTGATTGTTAATGATAGCTTTGGCGCTTTAGCGGTGGCTTTAAGTGCGTATAAACCGAGTGTCGTGTCTGATTCGTTTATCTCGCAAGCCGCAACTCGTAAAAATTTAGCGTTAAATCAAATAGACCTTACTACGGTACGTTTGTTTGATAGTTTGGTATTACCGCAAGATAAGTTTGATTTTATTTTAATTAAAGCACCTAAAACATTGGCGTTTTTAGAGGATATGCTAATGCGCTTGCAAGGTAATTTAACGGTGAATACTCAAGTGATTGTCGCTGGTATGGTGAAGAACCTACCTGCATCTGTGTGGCAGCTTATGGCGCGTTATTTAGGGGAAACTAGACCCTCTAAAGCGGTTAAAAAAGCGCGTTTAATTTATGCACAAGTTGATATGGGCCGTGTTGTGCCGATTAATCCTTATCCTGTTTATTATCCATTGGAAAATACGCAGTACCAGATTTGTAATCATGCCAATATTTTTTCACATAAAAGTTTAGATATTGGCACGCGTTTTTTCCTAGGGCATTTACCGCAAGGTGACAAATATCAGCAAGTAGTCGATTTAGGCTGTGGTAATGGTGTGGTGGGACTGATATTTTCTGAGAAAAACCTTAATGCACAGCTGCATTTTGTCGATGAATCTTTTATGGCTGTTGCATCAGCAGAAGAAAACTTTAAGCAGGCAGTGACAACTGTTAGTGCCAGTTTTCAGGCGGACGATGCTTTAACTGATTTTGAAGATAAATCGATAGATTTAATTTTGTGTAATCCCCCTTTTCATCAGCAAAATACGATTGGCGGGCATATTGCTTTGCGCATGTTTGAGCAATCTAAAAACGTTTTAAAGCCGAGCGGTGAATTATGGGTGATTGGTAATCGTCATTTGGGTTATCACGTCAGTCTTAAAAAGTTTTTTTCTAAAGTTGAAGTGATGGTATCTAATGCAAAATTTGTCATTATTAAGGCCTCCAACTAATAGTAAAAGGAAATTCAGGTGTAAATAAATACAGCAGAGCGCAGCTGATGAACATGCCTAAGGATGCGCTTAAATATCTCACACTGAAAAGTTTAAAAGCCGTGCCAAATGAGCGTTTCAGCTGTACATTACCTAGATCTACACTAAACAATTCATCGAGCAGTAAGTGAACAATAAAGCCAAAACCAATAAAAAGTCCGCTAAGCCACGCAAAAATAATGCCTGTATTCAGTAAATAGTAAACGCTAAAAGTCGTCAGCAAAGTAAATAAAACAGCAGATAAAATTGAGTGAAAAGCACCGCGATGTACAGTTGCCTTTTTAAATAGAGCTAGGATCGGATAGCGCACTAGAAAAAAGGTGCAGCTAGCAATAATAAACACGTGCTGCACCTTATACTGGCCATGATAAGCAAGGATGGCGAGCATGGAAATAAGCGTTGCTAGTGAGGTGAACAGTATTTTTAGTGGGCTTGAGTTATCTGAATCGATATCAGGCAATAATCCGCCTATAGTGCCTAAAAAAATAAACCAAGGAATATCAAATAAGTCTATGAAATTTGTATTGAATAAAGTGGCAGCGGCAAAGCTGCTTGCACTAGCGGCAACGAAAAGATGAGTATTAAAGTTCGCCATATAAAGTGTTTGAGTCGAAGGGCAACCGACTATCATAGCAATTTTTCTAGGAGTCGTTGAGTGCGCTGTGTTAATTCTCCTAGCAATATTGAAGAAGTGATAAAGAAGTCACGTTTTCTCGGCTTTATTTATCCTTGTTTTAGTGAAAGCGAGGCGCTTGCTTATTTGCATGATTTACGTAATGAGCATAGTGGAGCAAATCATATTGCCTTTGCCTACCGTATAAGAACTGATCAAGGAGATGTGTGCCGGTTTCATGATGCAGGTGAGCCATCAGGTACTGCTGGGAAACCTATTTATCAATATATTGAAGGCCATGACCTGATTAATGTCCTTATTGTGGTTGTGCGTTATTTTGGTGGAATTAAGCTGGGGGCAGGCGGGTTAACTCGTGCGTATGGTAATGCTGCTAAACAAGTGATTGGTGTAGCAGATATAACAGAGTTTATTGAATTAGCGAGTGTGTATTTCACCTTAGATTATAAAGATCTACAGCATTTTGAATATCAACTAGCTAAATGTTCTGGAGTCATTACTACTAAGGATTTCGCTGGACAGGTTAATTTAGAAGTGCAATTACCAGTGGTAAACACCGAATCATTATTAGCGTTGTTTCCAGGGCAGATTTTGTAGTTAGGAGCGCGCACGAAATAGTATGGGAAATTATTTGGGGCGCAGGTACTTAGCCTGCATTTTATAGGGAGGGTAAAGTGCTGCGTCCCATTGTGTCGATCTTATTTTATGCTTAGGAACAAGATTTCAATAAAACCTGAAACTTTGTACAAGCCCGTATGAGGCTTGTGGAATACAGGAAGTTGAATGCACTGCGCTCCCTGTATTCCGTAAACTCCATACAGGCTTGGAACGTAAACTTTCGGATCTTATTAAGATCGCATTCCTTATTCCTTAGCAATGACGAGGTTTTTCGAGTCTTTGGTAAATTAAGTAAGTAATTTTCTAAAAACAAAGCTAATTGCGAATCGTTTGCATTTAGCTTTGTTTGTCTATATACTGCATTTTTTATAATATTTTGCAGGGATATAAACGATGAATGTCGGTAAACAATCATTAGCTATGTGTGTAGCTCTTTTGCTGTCGAGTAATATGGCAAGTGCGGCTGATAAGCCACCCACTATGGAAGAGATGTGGAAGATTATTGAAGCCCAGCAAGTGCAGCTAGATGCTATGAAGAAAAGTTTAGAAGCTTCTCAGGCTTCTACTGTTGCAGTGGACTCCGAAGAAGGGCATGCGCAAAGCCTAACTAATGCCGAATTGAAAGAATTGGAGCATAAGACCGATGCTTTAACAGAAGTGGTAGAAACAATGCGCACTGCTTTAGTTATTCCAGAAGAAAAAGAACTTAAGAGTTCCTATGGATTAGGGCCAGCTGCCTCTAAGGTTTACCAAGTGGATCAAGGTTTATCAATTGGGGGGTATGGTGAAGTTAATTTCCAAACCTTTGTTGATGATAAAGGTCCAGATGATAAAAATAATGCCGATATGGAGCGTTTAGTGCTGTATGTGGGTTATAAGTTTACCGACTCTATCATTTTTAATAGTGAAATAGAGTTCGAGCATTCCTCAACAGCTAAAGGTGGGTCGGTATCTGTTGAACTAGCAACTTTAGATTTCTTATTAGATCCTATGCTTAATGTCCGTGCTGGTATGGTGTTATTGCCAATGGGTTTTATTAACCAAATACATGAACCGCCTTTCTTTTTTGGTAATAACCGCCCAGAAGTTGAGCGAGCAATTATTCCAAGTACTTGGCGTGAAATAGGTGTGGGTTTATTCGGTGAAATTGTTCCTGATTTAAGTTATACCATGTATGCTGTTAGTGGCTTGAAAGGTAGTAACTTTAGTTCTGATGGTATTCGTGGTGGTCGCCAAAAAGGCTCGAAAGCAATAAATGAAGATATGGCCTTTGTCGGTCGTCTAGATTATGCGCCAGCAGCATTACCAGGTGTTACCTTTGGTACTTCAGCTTACTTAGGTAATTCTGGCCAAGACGAGTTTGATGTAGACGTATTTACTCAGCTGTATGAAGCACATATAGAATGGAAATACCGTGGTTTAGAATTCCGTACTTTGGGTTCTTGGGGGCATGTGTCTAATGCAGATGTTTTAAGTGCAGAAAAAGGTGAAACTATTGGTAGTTCAAATTACGGTGTTTATACTGAAATTGGCTATGATGTATTGCCACTTATTTTTCCGGGTACAACTCAGTACCTAGCACCATTTTTTCGTTATGAGAAGTTAGATACAATTGCAACGACAGCTGATGGTTATATGGATGATCTAAGCAAAGAACAAGATATATTCCAAGTAGGTTTTAACTATAAGCCGATTCCACAAGTTGTTATCAAGGCGGATTACCGTAACAGACAGACTAAAGCAGGCACAAAGCCGGATGAGTTTAATATAGGGTTTGGTTTTATTTTCTAATTATTTTTTGCAGTTTGTTCTGTGGTTTGTGGAATATGAGAAGAATTCATGATTCCGCAAGCTACATAACCCTGTTTTTTAGGTAAGCAATTTTTCTCTGTAAAGCGTGTCTTTAGCTCGTTAATATTACTGTTCAATATAGGCGGGCTCAAGCCACGCCCTAGTGGAACTTTATTTTTCAAAGCAGTTTGTGCTCAGATAAGTTGTAGCATTGGATGAACTAGTTTAAAGTTGCTCGCTGAAGTTTCTCCTCAATCTCCCTGATTAAATAATCTTTTATGAAATTTGTTAAAAGTCGTCTTATATTTGTATTATTGTCACTGCTTGTGGCAAGTCCTAGTTACGCAAAAATTTACTACAGCAAGCAAGAAGCCATGAAGCTTGCTTTTGGCGAGGGTGCTAAAGTTGAAATGTTATCCTTGTTCCCTAAAGCGGATCAAGTGGAGCGTATAGAGAAATTGGCGCGGGTTAAATTAGACTCACCGTTATTTACTTTTTATGTGGGCAAAAAAGCGGGAGAAACCTTGGGTTATGCTGCCATAGAAACGCGTAATGTACGTACTAAACCAGAGACTCTGTTAGTTGTGTTAACAGCGCAAGGTAAATTGAGTCAAGTGCACACCTTGGCATTTCATGAGCCGCCGGAGTATCAGCCGCCAGCGCGTTGGTATGCACAATTATTTAATTTACCGTTGGATGAGCTAAGTTTTAGCGCAGGAGTACAGGGTATTTCAGGTGCGACATTAAGTACGCGCTCTGGATTAGATAGTGTGCGTAAAGTGTTGGCCATTTATCAAATCATAGTAGCCGAGCAACCTTAATGCGATTTTTTGCCACCGGCGAGCAAAATCGTCAGCTTTTAATGAACTCATTAATTTTGATGTTTTTGGGTTATATTTTTTTACTTTGGATCAGTAATGGTTTGATGTATTTCCATAAAATGGATTTAACGCCTGCTTCGGTGGTCAGCTATTATTTAGGTTCGGAAGAGGACTTTACTCAGCCGAAAAGCTACCAAAGTTTGTTAGAAGTTTCGCATTTTCATTTGTTCGCTATGGGCATGCTTGTGCTGACCTTAACGCACTTAATGATAATGACTCAGTTATCCACATTAGTTAAAGTTTGGCTGAGTGCTTTGATTTATTTATCGGCGATTGCTAATGAGGCGGCGGGTTGGTTGATTCGCTATGCGCATCCCGATTTTGCGTACTTTAAGATCGCTAGTTTTATTTTATTAGAGCTTTCTTTAGCAGCGCTGATTCTTTTGGTCACGCTTTCTTTGTTTTATGCGCGGCGTAAAATGCAGGGTAAGTAAGGTTGTTAGTTCTGCTAAATATCTAAGCTAATTAAGGTTGAGATGGCATATCAAGCATTTTAATAATCAAATTAACGCGGCGATTTTTTTGCCACCCTGCTGGGTCGTCGGTATTGCTGATGGGTTGAGTATCAGCATAAGTTGTTGCGCGTAGTCTTGATTCTGGGATACTTTCTTGGCTTAGGAAATGTAAAACACTTAATGCCCGCGCCGCTCCTAGTTCCCAGTTTGACGGGAATTGTTGAGTTGCGATAGGGCGGTTATCTGTATGTCCTTCGATATAAATAATGCCTACTGACTGCTGCAGTAACTTAGTGAGTGGCAACAAAACCTGCTCGCCTTTTTTTGTAATTAAGGCGTCGGCGCTATCAAATAATATATTGTCCTGAATTTCGATATGAATGCTGCTGTTTTTAAACTGTAAGCTAATAGCATCAGCGATACCCAGTGTCTCTAGTTGTTGTTTAAATTCTTCTTGCCAGTCCTTGTTTTTTTGTTCTGTTTGCTTTGCTTCAATATCGGATTGTTCCGGCATTTTTTCAGCTACTTGAAGAGGATCAATTGGCGTGACTGGTTTTTTAGGCGCTTGAGTTTCTGTGGGTTCCGGTTCGTGTGGTGTGCTTAGTATTTCAGGGGTACTTTGCGTAGCTAATGGAGCTGCTGTCACGGGTGTATTTAGTTCGGCAGATAAAACTTGTTCTACTTTTACTATATCAATGGCTTGTGCTTCTAAATTGCTGGTTTTTTGAGTTTCTTGTAAGGGTGCTTTAGCTGACTGAGACTGTTCTGTTTGGATTTCGGTAATCGAGACTAAGGTAATGACTAGCATTAACATCAATACAAACACGTCTAAATAGCTCATTAGCCATGAATGTTGGTTTTGCTCGCTGGTATGATTGAGTAGCTCTTCAAGGTGAGCAGATGAGTGGGGGGTAGATCTATTACTGCTCACGAAAGGGTATCGACTTGATCGTCAAGATTAATGGGTTCATGCAGGTCATTGTCATGATTCATTAGAAATGAGTTAAGCGTTTCGCGTATAAATGATGGTGAGCGCCTGTCGGTCATTAGAATGATACCTTCCATAACCATGCTCATAATCATCACGCGTTGTTCGGTTCTTCTTTCTAGTTTAATGGCTATAGGGTTAAACACTAAATTGGCCAAAATCAGACCATAAAAGGTGGTGATTAATGCAATCCCCATATTCAGCGTGATTAGGCTAATGTCTTTTGCTTCGATAATATGTAGCATATTAATTAAGCCAATTAAGGTGCCGATCATACCAAATGCGGGTGCAAAATAGCTCATGGCCTTAAATACGTCGGCTGCTGTTTTTTCTTTTGAGCGTAAACGAGCGATACGCCATTTTAAAAGCGATAAAATATCTTCTGTAGGTGTTTTGTCTACGACTAGCTGGAACCCTGTTTTTAAATAGGGGTTATTAATTTTATCCATTTCATTTTCGACGGCGAGTGAATCTCGACTAAACCACATTCGTGAAACGGCAATAATTTCATCGGCTTCTTTGCGTGGGTTGAGGCTTTCGTAGAAAAGGATAGTTTTTAAAGATTTAAATGCGTGTTTTATATCTCTGAGCGGATAACTGATAAACAGTGCGGTAATGGTGCCACCAATGACAATGGCGAGGCCTGCGGGATTAATAAATAATAAAGGGTCATGAGCTTGAAAAATAAAAATGAAGCTGAGCAGTAGTAGACTCATGACTATGCCGATAACGGTAGAGTAATTCATTGTTTTCATCATGGCTTTATCAATACCTAGTGGGATTTAGACAGTTTTTTGTTTTCAATATGGGCTTTCTTTTCTCATGGAAAATAGTTAAATAGGAAGTTATCATTCCTGCCGAAAAAATTCGGCTTCCATTTAAGGCAGGATAGAAAGTTTCTAAATATTAAGTAGGAGTGAAAGGCTCTGAAAGTATTATGCGTAGGGCGGATTTCAGTCCGCTTTTTTAGCGGTGGCAGCTTCTATTTTAAGGCGGGATAAATAATAGGGACGAATTAGAAATAGCTAAAGTTTTTGCACACCGAGCTAATATTTTTAAGTTTTCTTCTCCGCCTTAAGTTTGTAGCCACAATGGCGGACTAAAGTCCGCCCTACTAATATAGTTAATGTCCTGCGTTAAGTGTGTAGCCGCCTTTTATTTTAATAACTCTCTAGCTTTTTCAAATGCAGCTATAAAGTCTAGATAAACTGGTTTATCGCCCGTTAGCATAGACTCAAGTAAGGCATGCTGAACTTTATACTTAATATTACCCACAGCTAAAGGGCCAACACCTACAGCATTTTCAGCGTTAGTTGCATGAACTAATGGTGCGCCAAAATCATTGAGCTGGATACCAGCTATGCCTGATGGTGGGACAGCATTAACATCACCTGCAACTTTAAGTTGTTTAGCATGGCTTAAAACTTCAGTATTTAAAATTTGAATACCGGCTTTAGCAGTACAGAAAATAATATCAGCATCTTCAATGAGAGTAATTTTATCTTCATCATAGGTAGCGACTGTGCCAGATAGATTCGAGTTAAAACGGCGGTTGTATTCTTCTGCAAGACCCTGTGCAGCCTCACTAGAGAAATGATCAACTAAAGTGGTCGTTGCGCCGGCTAGGGATGTAATAACCCCTGTAGCGATACCCACAGGCCCTGTACCGCCAAATACTAAAGCTTTGCAATCCTTTAGTTCTTTGTTGTGTTTTTCTTTTAGCTCTTTTTCTACACAAGCGACTAAAGCAGCTGCTGTCGTGAATGCACCACTTGGGTCAGCAAAAACTGAGACTTCAAAAGGGGGCACCATGGCTTTTTTTGCACCATTAAGCATATCAACTGCTACGCCTAAATCACGACCACCAATAAAAATCGCTGTTTTTTTAACGCCCGAAGGTCCACGGGAGAAGATGACGTCTTGAGTTAGTCGGCCTATGCTTTCTAACTTTACATTGGCATAAGGCATTAATACATCAAAGTCACAGTCCAATGCCATATTGACATCAAAAGGGCTGTTATTTTGCATAGGGTCGAACATATGTAATATGCTTCTTTTAGCCATGAGGTATCCTTGTTTAAAAAATTGGTTAAATTCTATAGAGATACCTGATTACCCACAACTCTCAGCTATACTTCGTCATTCCTGCATGCTTTTATCGGGAATCTAGTAGCTTAAGAATAGATTCCCGATAAAAGACTTCGGGAATGACGCGTTTGTTAACATGCTGATTATTCATGTTTTATTTTACTCTGGCTGAGAGTCGTACGTAATCAGGTAGAGATAAAAGCACATGGAATAATCTATGTGCTTTTTATGTTTGTAAAAGGTTTATTTAGAAGCTTGAATATATTCGCGAGCTGCTGCGAAAGCATGTTCAAAATGCAAGTAAAGTGGATGATCTTTTTCAATCATAGTCTTTAGTAATTTGCTTTGCACTTGGTATTTAACATTACCAATGGCTAAAGCGCCAACACCAACAGCGCTACTCTGAGAACCAGTAATAGCTTTACCATTGTCAAAAGGATCCAAACCAGCAACACCTGATGGTGGAACAGCGTTAACATCAGCTGCGACTTTTAATTGCGGTGCTGAAGCAACTAATTCAGCGCTTAATAGTTCAATGCCTGCTGCACCTGTGGCAAAAACGACATCGGCAGTTTTAATGTATTCAGCTTTATCAGCATCAGCACCGGCAGTAATAGTAATTTTACCTGCACCGAATTCTTGGTTGCACATATCAGTAATGCGCTGTGCTTTATCCAATTGACGGCCAATAATTCGGACATTGGCACCGGCTTGGGCAGATAAAACAGCTGCCACTTGACCTACTGGTCCTGTACCACCCAAAACAAGGATGTTTTTACCGGCTAAATCTGTGTTGAATTCGGTTTTTAGTTTATCTTCAACAACCGCAACCATGCCCGCTGCAGTTGTAAAGGCACCACTAGGGTCTGCTAAGACAGAAACTTGAAACGGAGGAAACATAGCCTCAGTTGCCGCTTTTAGCATATCCATCGCTTGCTTAGTATCACGACCACCAATAAATATACCGGTATATTTTAACCCTTTAGGGCTACGTGAAAAAATTGCATCTTGTACTAAGCCCTGAACTTCATCAGCTTCTACATTAGTATAAGGTATGGCAGAAACCCAGCCTGCATCAACGGCCATATTGACATCAAAAGGACTTAAGTTTTTTGCTGTGGTTAGCATGTGTAAGATTAAAGGTTTAGACATAGGGTTCTCTATAAATTGAATTGAAACTGGAATTATTTTCTAAGTATAAAATAAAACGCAGCTTATTCACAGGATCTAATTAACAATAAGGGGCTTAGTGGGAGGGGCTTTTAGTCGCGATTTCATGCAAGTCGCGGCTAAAAGCCCCTCCCACAAGTTTCAGCCTAAGCAGAAATAATGGCGTTAAAACAAGCGCTCGGGCGCATGGCTTTCTCAACGAGTTCTTTATTCGGGAGGTAATAGCCGCCAATATCAACATGGCCCACATGCGTAGGGCTTAGTTCTGCAACGATTTTACTTTCATTGTCACTTAGCTGTTGGGCAATAGAAATAAATTGAGCTTGTAAGGCTTTATCTTCCGATTGCTCTGCTAAAGATTGTGCCCAGTACATTGCTAAATAATAATGACTGCTACGCGTATCACCCGCACCGACAGTATGTGATGGTGATTTATTGTTATTTAAATATAGGCTGTTAGCTTTATTTAAGGCATTTGCCAGTACTTTTATTGATGGTTTATGGGTTTTTTCAGCTAAATCTTCTAAGGATACGGCTAAGGCTAAAAACTCGCCTAAAGAATCCCAGGCCAAATGATTTTCTTCTAATAATTGCTCAACTAATTTAGGTGCAGATCCACCTGCTCCCGTTTCAAATAAACCGCCGCCCGCGAGTAAAGGCACGATAGAGAGCATTTTTGCACTGGTTCCTAGTTCTAAAATAGGGAATAGGTCAGTTAAATAATCACGCAAAATATTACCCGTGACAGAGATAGTATCTTCACCCGCTTGCACGCGTAATAAGGTGGTGTTAACCGCTTCGATGGGTGACATGATATTAATAGTCAGGCCGTTAGTATCATGGTCTTTTAGATAGATTTTGACTTTGCTGATTAAGTTCGCATCATGGGCGCGATTTTTATCTAACCAAAAAATAGCAGGTAATCCAGTTAAACGCGCACGCGTCACGGCTAATTTAACCCAGTCTTGTATCGGTAAATCTTTAGTTTGACACATGCGCCATATATCGCCTGCTTCAACCGCATGTTCTAATAAGATATTGCCGGCTTCATCAGTAACGCGTACCGATCCTTTGGTAGGTATTTCAAAGGTCTTATCATGCGAGCCATATTCTTCTGCTTTTTGCGCCATTAAACCGACATTACTGACCGTGCCCATCGTCGTGACATCAAAAGAACCGTGTTGTTTACAAAAATCAATGGTTGCCTGAAAAGTGCCTGCATAACTGCGGTCAGGAATAAGGGCTTTAGTATCATGTAGCTGACCGTCTTTACCCCACATTTGTCCAGAAAAACGGATGGCTGCGGGCATGGATGCATCAATAATCACATCACTAGGCACATGTAAATTAGTAATGCCTTTATCAGAATTGACCATGGCTAAAGCAGGGCGTGATTCATAGACGGCTTGAATATCAGCTTCAATCGCTAAACGCTGCTCATCAGGCAAGTTGGCAATTTTTGCATAAACATCACCTAAGCCATTGCGCGAATTAATACCGAGTGACTTAAAGGTATCAGCATGTTTGGCAAAGACTTCTTTATAGTAAACATCAACCGCATGACCAAAAATAATCGGATCGGACACTTTCATCATGGTCGCCTTTAAATGTAATGACAGCATCACATCTTCAGCTTTGGCGGCTTGCATTTCTTGTTCAAAATAAGCACATAAAGCTGTGCAACTCATCACTGATGCATCAAGGATTTCACCAGCTAATACTGGTGTATTTTGTTTAAGTACCTGAGTCGTGCCAGAAGCATCAAGGAATTCAATTTTTACATTGCAGGCATCTTTTATGATGACAGACTTTTCATTGCCATAAAAATCCCCATCAGTCATTGAGCTGACATGTGATTTAGAATCTGCTGACCACGCGCCCATCGTGTGCGGGTGTTTTTTTGCATATTCTTTAACGGGAGTCGCGACACGTCGGTCTGAATTACCTTCACGTAAAACAGGATTAACCGCGCTGCCTAATATTTTAGCGTAACGGGTTTTAATGTCTTTTTCTGTTTCATTACTCGGAGATTCAGGGTAATCAGGAATATCAAAACCTAAAGCTTGTAGCTCTTTAATGGCTTTGAGTAATTGCGGTACAGATGCGCTGATATTAGGTAACTTAATAATATTGGCATCGGGGATTTTAGCTAGTTTGCCTAATTCAGCTAAAGCATCACTGTGCTTTTGTGTATCGTTTAGTTTGTCAGGGAAATTAGCTAGAATACGACTTGCCAGTGAAATATCTTTAGTTTCAACTACAACGCCTGCTGCTTTGCTAAAAGCCTGTACGATAGGTAAAAAAGAGTAAGTGGCTAAAGCGGGTGCTTCATCGGTTTTGGTGTAGATGATTTTAGAGTTAGGCATATTGATTGATTAATAGAGGAAAGGTGTATTGGCAGTTATTATAATATACTAAGAAAGGTACGTCCTATTGGTATGAGGCTGTAAAATAGCAAAATAGTTATTTCTTTGATTATAAGAAATATTGGTGGGAGGGGCTTTTAGCCGCGATTTTATACAAGTCGCGGCTAAAAGCCCCTCCACAGAAATGTTAAATTGATTTTTTATTAGCGACTTAGGAGTGAGGACTGTCACAACGCTAAAGGCGAACAAAAAGACAAGTCAGAACCAACAAGTTATACAATTCCCATTCTTTACATAGGCGGACTAAAGTCAGCCCTACATATTCTCTTTTTTATTAAATGTTTAAGCTCCCTACGTCCCCCGCTTTTGTTATTGATCAACAAGTGCTGCAAGAATCGATTGAACTATTAAATGATTTACGAGCACAGTCCGGTTGTCGAATTTTGTATTCTATTAAAGCGTTACCGTTAATCCCACTTTTAGAATGGCTTAAACCGCATGTCGATGGCTTTTCTGTTAGTTCTTTATTTGAAGCTCAATTAGCCTATGAAGTATTGGATAAGAGGCAAAGTATACACCTCACTACGCCGGGTATTAGGCCTGATGAAATTATCCAGCTTAGTCAGATTTGCAGTCATATTAGTTTTAATTCATTAAGTCAGCAGCAGATATTTTCTAGTGCAGAACATGAGCCGGTTTCTCAAGGTTTACGGGTTAATCCGAAACTTTCTTTTGCGCCTGATAAGCGGTTTGACCCTTGTCGTTTGCATTCAAAATTAGGTGTCGATATTCATGTGATTGATGCGCAGCATATTGCAGATATTTCCGGCTTACATATCCATACTGTTTTTTCTCAATGTGATTACGCGTCTTTATTGCAAACCTTAGATAAATTACAGCTGCAGTTAGGTGAATATTTTACTCAACTGCAATGGCTGAATTTAGGGGGAGGATATTTATTTAAAGATATTGATGATCATCAGGATTTTATTCAGCTTATACGAACATTACGCCAGAAATATGATTTAGAGGTCTATATAGAGCCGGGTAAAGCAGTGATCGGTGATGCAGTAAGCTTGGTGGCAACCGTTATTGATTGTTTTGTTGGTGATGGCAAAACAATTGCTGTTTTAGATACCTCAGTTAATCATAATCCTGAAGTGTTTGAGTATCAGCGTCAGCCTGAGATATTACAGAGTAATAAGCACGGTACTTATCAAGCCATATTGGTCGGTTCGACCTGTTTGGCGGGTGATGTCTTTGGTGAATATACATTTATGCAGGCTGTAAAAATAGGTGACACTATCAGCTTTCCTAAAGTAGGCGCTTACACTTTAGTGAAGGCAAACCGATTTAATGGTTATAACTACCCAGATATTTACAGTGTAGATGCAGGTGTTCTAAGTTGTTTAAAGCGCTATGATTATGCTGATTATCGCAAGCATTGGTTGGCAGATTGATTTTTTCAAAAGGTGAGGATGATGAAAGCAGTAATAATGACAAAAGCGGGCAATCCAGATGTGCTCGAATATACCGAAATAGCAGAACCTGAAATAACAACACTTACTCAAGTAAAGGTAAAGATTCATGCGGCAGGTGTCAATCCAATTGACACTAAAGTGCGGCGCATGGCGATGTTTTATCCTGATAAACTGCCAGCTGTCTTGGGCTGTGACCTTGCTGGTGAGGTTGTTGCTGTCAGTGCGGGTGTCACAAAATTTAACATAGGTGACAAAGTATGGGCATGTCATGGTGGTTTAGGTGATGAGCAAGGTTGTTACGCTGAATTTTCCGTGCTTGATCAGCGTTGGTTAAGTTTGATGCCTAATACATCATTTACAACAGCTGCAGCTGCGCCTTTAGTGTTGATTACTGCTTGGGGGGCTTTATTTGATCGCGGGCGATTGCAAGCAGGTGAAACAGTGCTGATTCATGCGGGTGCAGGTGGGGTAGGGCATGTTGCAATTCAGCTGGCTAAAATCAAAGGTGCGCGAGTTATTACCACGGTTAGCTCTACTGAAAAAGCTGAATTAGTTAAGTCTTTGGGCGCTGATGAAGTTATTTTATATAAGCAAGAAAATGTCTTGGAGCGCATTAATAAATTGACAGAGGGGCAGGGCGTAGATTTAGTCTTGGATACTGTTGGTGGCGGTGTTTTTGCGCAAAGTATTCCATTAACTGCCCATTTTGGGCGCATTGTTACTTTATTAGCCGTTGATCAGGTTGAGCTATCAGAGGCTAGGGTACGTAATTTAAGTATTTCTTTTGAGTTGATGTTAACACCGTTGTTGCGTCATTTAGATAAGGCGCGCGATCAGCATGTGGTCATTTTAAAACAATGTGCTGATTTGATTAATGCGGGTGAGCTACAAATCTATGTTGAGCAAGTAATGCAGCTAGCAGAAGCACCTCAAGCACATAGTAAAGTGGAACAAGGGCACGGAAAAGGCAAGGTAGTGTTAGAGATCGTTTGATAGGCACGGATTATGCTTTGTTAATAAGTAAGATAACAAAGCAAGCAAGTGGTGAAGAAAATGAGTGCAATATACGAATCCAGTACTGTTGAAGTAAGTCGTTTAGCGTTTATAGATACTTTAACTGCAGAGTTTACGATGCGTACAGGTGTCGGAGTGTATGTTTATCTGACACCGGTTGATATTAATAGTTTGTTTGGACATTACCTAAAAGAGAGTCAGACAATCGCTATTTTTGTTAAACAATACGTGAGAAATTACTCGATTGAGAATAATATTTAATATTATCAGTTAGTTAATTATTTTTGGTGAAGTCTTAGGTGAAAGTTCGGGGCAAGCATTAAGTTTTGAATAGCCTATTTTCAATAAATAAAGACTGTTAATTAATTTGACAGTTATTTTTCAGATTTTACAGTTCTTTTCAAAATTTAAAAGTATGAGAGGGGGAATACAGGTGTTGCTCTTTCCTGTATTCCGTAAAGCCCTATACGAAGGTTACATCCTTGGCTCAGAAAAAAGCTTAAAATGTATATCGAAAATAATGATCAAACAGTAATACAGCAAACAGTAGCATTAAATAAACGATTGAATAAGCAAAGGTTTGCATCGCTGTTTTATCTTCTTTGGTTAGCATCATTTTGATCGCAAAGTAAATAAACCCTAAACTCAATAGCGCACTAGGTATCAGATATATCAAACCGCTCATGCCTGTTAGATAAGGCAGTAAGGTGACGATAAACAATAAGATGGTATAAAACAGAATATGTAAGCGGGTAAATTCCGTGCCGTGTGTAACAGGTAGCATAGGAATATTCACTTTTGCATATTCATCACGTCTAGCAATCGCAAGCGCCCAGAAATGCGGTGGCGTCCAAACAAAAATCAATAGAAATAGCAGTAGCGCATAAGGGTGAACTTCGCCTGTCATAGCGCACCAACCTAAAAGGGGGGGGGCTGCTCCAGCTGCACCACCAATCACAATATTCTGTGGCGTCATACGTTTTAAATACACGGTATAAATAATCGCATAACCAATTAACGAAACAAAAGTCAGTACAGCCGTTAGTATGTTGACCAGAAAAACAAGTATCAACATAGCCGTAATGCCCAGCACTGCGGCAAAAATCAGTACATTTTTTGAATTCAGATCGCCTTGAGGCAAGGGGCGGTTTTGTGTGCGAGCCATTTCGGCATCAGCTTTCTGATCTATAAAATGATTAATTGCAGCAGCAGATGCAGAGGCTAAACCGATACCTAAAGTTGCATAGATAAAAAGTGCAATCGGCGGCATACCGGGAACAGCCAATAGCATGCCAACATTTGCCGTAAATACCAATAATGCAACCACTCTAGGTTTACATAGTTCAAGGTAGTTTTTCCAAGTTAAATTATTTTTTTTGTTTGTCATGCTTTGTTGGTCATGTTTAATAGCTATCTGAGATAAAATAATATACTTGATATTGTATTTTATCGTTCACTGTTCAGAGAAGGTAATAATGATAGTTCGTCTTTTTATACTTTTAATTTTTTATTCATTCAGTGCTAATGCTACTGAAGTCCAAGAGCGTATATTAGCCAATGGGCTTAAAGTTTTAGTAAAAGAACAACATAGGTCACCTGTAGTTGTTACGCAAATCTGGTATAAAGTTGGCTCAAGTTATGAGCCCTCTGGTATTACCGGTATTTCCCATATGCTTGAGCACATGATGTTTAAAGGTACGGATAAACATCCTGCAGGAGAGTTTTCTAAAATTATTTCAGAAAATGGCGGCAGGGAAAATGCGTTTACTGGTCGAGATTATACCGCATATTTTCAAACACTGGAGAAGTCACGGCTCGCAATTAGTTTTGAGTTAGAAGCAGATAGGATGCAGCATTTGCATTTACTCGCAGATGAATTAAAAAAAGAGCTGCAAGTGGTCATGGAAGAGCGACGTATGCGTACCGAAGACAGACCGCGTGCGAAGTTACAAGAATACTTAATGGCCATGGCATATGTTAATTCTCCTTATAAAAATCCTGTGATTGGTTGGCCGTCAGATATTGAAAGTTATCAAGTCGAAGATTTACAGCAGTGGTATCAAGCATGGTATGCGCCTAACAATGCTACTATCGTGGTGGCGGGTGATGTGCAGGCAGAAGAGGTGTTTAAGCTAGCCGAGCAGTATTTTTCAGCTATTCCTGCTCGAACTATTAAACGTCTCAAGCCACAAAAAGAAATGCCGCAAGTAGGTGTTCGGCGTATGACGGTGCAATTACCTTCGGAAGTGCCTTATCTATTAATGGCCTATAAAGTACCTAGTTTAAAAGTCGCAGAAAAAGACTGGGAAGCTTATGCCTTGGATGTACTTGCTGGCGTATTAGATGGCGGAGGTAGTGCGCGCTTACCAGCGCGTTTGCAGCGCGGTCAAAAAATTGCAACTTCTGCAGGTGCTGGTTACGATTTAGGGGCGCGTTTAGAGGAATTATTTTTATTTGAAGCGACGCCAGTGAAAGGTAAAAGCTTATTGGATATGGAAATAGCGTTAAAAACAGAAATACGTGCCTTACAAAGAGAGCTGATTGACGAAAAAGAACTGGAGCGGGTTAAAGCCCAAGTTTTAGCGCATTCTGTTTATGAGCAAGATTCTTTGTTTTATCAAGCTATGAAATTAGGGATGCATGAAACAGTGGGCTTAGGCTGGCAAACATCAGAAGCTTATATGCAGAAAATTAATCAAGTGACCGCTGAACAAGTACGTGCAGTGGCAGGGAAATATTTAGTGGAATCACAATTGAGCATTGCTTATTTGGAGCCGCAGAGTATGTCGACTAAAAATAAAATGGGAGCTAATCATGCGCATTAAACAATGGATTGCAGGTGTGTTACTGGCTTGGTGTGCGACGCAAGTCTTTGCTGTTACACCGATTAAACATTGGCAAAGTAGCCAAGGTGGACGTGTTTATTTTGTGCAAAGCACTGGCTTGCCGATGGTTGATATACGGTTGCAATTTGCTGCGGGGAGTGCACGTGATGGTCAATACTATGGCCTTGCTAAGCTAACTAATCGATTGTTGAAAACGGGGGCAGGCGCATGGAGTGCCGATCAAATAGCTCAGCGTTTTGATGAGGTTGGTGCACAATATAATGCAAGTGTGAATAAGGATTACGCACAGATACAGTTACGTACATTAACGGATAAACGATTACTTAATCAGGCTTTAACTACCTTCCAAGCGATTGCCGCAAAGCCACAGTTTAAAGAGGGTGGTTTTCAGCGTATTAAAAGCCAAGCGCTAGTGGAGCTAAAGCAACAGCAAGAGCGTCCTGCTCATATTGCGCAAAAAACATTTTCTCAAGCCTTATATGGTCAGCACCCTTATGCGCATTTAAGTAGTGGCTCGATTGAAACCGTTGGCGCGCTAACATTGGATGATATTAAACAGTTTTATCAGCAATACTATGGTGCTAAAAATGCAATTTTAGTGATTGTTGGTGATTTAACCGAAGTTCAGGCACATGATATTGCTGAAAAGCTATATGATCCATTAGCGCGGGGCCAGTCAGCTAAACCATTAGTTGCGGTAACTCTGCCGAGTAGCGGCAAAGTCGAGCATATTGATTTTTCGTCAACGCAAACACATGTTTTAGCGGGCTTACCTGTGTTATCCAGAATAGATAAGGACTATTTTCCTCTGTATGTAGGTAATCATATTTTAGGTGGCAGTGGCCTAGTTTCAATATTGTTTAATGAAATTCGCGAAAAACGCGGCCTTGCCTATAGCGCCTACAGCTATTTTTCACCTTTAGCTCAAAAAGGACCTTTCACTATGGGCTTGCAAACGCAAAATAAGCAAAGAAAAGTGGCTATTGATGTATTGCAAAAGACTTTACATGATTTTATAGAAAAGGGACCTAGTGAAGCTAAATTAGAGGCAGCGAAGAAAAATATCACAGGTGGCTTTGTTTTGCGTTTTGATAATAATCGCAAATTATTGAATTATGTGGCGATGATTGCTTTTTATCAGTTACCTTTAGATTATTTGGAAACTTTTCAAAGTAAAGTCACACAGGTGAGTAAAGAAGATATTAAAACTGCCTTTAAGCGCAGAGTACCTGAAAATTTATTGCAAATTATTAGTGTAGGTGGTTCGGGTGAGTAATAAAGTCAAAATTATTGGTGGAGAGTGGCGCGGTCGTAATCTGCCTTTTCCTGATGCTGACGGCTTACGGCCTACGCCGGTTAGAGTTCGAGAAACGTTATTTAACTGGTTGCAATATGATGTATTAGCTAGTCGTTGTTTAGATTTATATGCGGGTAGTGGCGCACTAGGTGTTGAAGCAGCTTCACGTGGTGCAAAGCATGTTGTTCAAGTGGATAATAATGCGCAGATATGCCGCCAGTTAAAGGCAAATACTGAGTTATTGTCAGCACCGCAAATAAAAATTGTCCAGCAAGATGTCTATCGCTATTTAGCGGGAGATGCCGAGCCGTTTAGCTTGGTATTTTTAGATCCTCCTTTTGCTAAAGGTCTTGCCTTGCAAACATTAAATTGGCTGGAAGATAAGCAATGGCTAGCGCCGCATGCAAAAATTTATATAGAAGTGGAAAAGCAACTAGAGTTAGAGGATGTACCTGAAAATTGGACTCTGTTAAAGCACAAGGTGGCAGGTGTTGTGGCTTATAATTTATTTGAGCGCCATGACTAGGTTGTGTTGTGGGAGGGGCTTTAGAGACTGTGAAAGTATTGTGCTTTTAGCCTCCCCCCTTGAGAAGTATAGGTGTCTACACAATTTTGGCATAAAAAATAAAGCCCTCCCTTGCTGGGGAGGGTTGGGTGGGGAGAAATTAGAATACGCCGTTTGCTCTAGTTATTTTGATATTAGAGCATAAGGTTGAAGAGCTTTTTTGATTCCCTCTCATCCAACCTTCTCCCTCTGGAAAGGCTTTAAGACTTGTGTCGATACCTATGGATAAGGAGGGGGGATTATACTGAATATTTTTACAGTCTCTTTAGCCGCGGCTTGTATTGAATCGGGGCTAAAGGCCCCTCCCACAGAATACGTTTTAAATAGCTCAAAAAATTACCACTCGAATTTGTAGCAAGGTATAATGTTCGGTTTTAAAATTTATTGCAGCATTTTATGCTGTAGCCATTTTGATAAGACAATGAATATAACGGCAATTTACCCAGGTACTTTTGATCCTGTCACGAATGGGCATATTGATATTATCGCCCGAGCATCGCGTATCTATCATAAAGTGATTGTCGCCGTTGCGGTTAATAGCAATAAATCACCTTTGTTTGAGATTACTCAGCGGGTCGACTTATTGCAGCAAGTCACTGCTGATTTTGAAAATGTTAGTATTATTGGCTTTGATAATTTATTAGTTGATTGTGCTAAGCAGCAGGGTGCAAGTGTAATCCTGAGAGGCTTAAGAGCAATCTCAGATTTTGAATATGAATTTCAGTTAGCGGGGATGAATCGTCGTTTATCGCCTGATTTAGAAACTATGTTTTTAACACCAGCCGAGCAATACGAATTTATCTCTTCTAGCATGATTAAAGAAATAGCAAGATTAGGTGGCGATGTTTCCAGCTTTGTCCCTGAAATTGTGCAACACCAATTGTTTAAAAAGTTTAATAGAGGATAAGAATGTCACTACTGATTGATGATGAATGTATAAATTGCGATGTTTGTGAGCCTGAGTGCCCTAATGGCGCGATTTCACAAGGTGAAGATATTTATATTATTGACCCAGCCCTGTGTACTGAATGTGTAGGGCATCACGATTTACCGCAATGTATAGAAGTATGTCCGGTAGATTGTATTGATAAAGATCCTGAAAAAGTAGAAGATCACGATTCACTTTATCAAAAGTACTTGAAATTAACTGCGTAATTTTTTTAGGCAGGTAATGAAAAAGGGGCGCAAATAGCGCCCCTTTTTTGTTTAATCAGTGAGTAAGGATTTTAATTCGAGTAATAATTCTGTTGTTTTTTTAGTATCGACAACACAGCCAGCAGTAAGAAATCTCGGTAAGGGTTTTTAACGCAACATCAAGCATGCGGCGTTGATTCTCACATGCTGACTTTCTAAGCAGTTCAAATGTTTTAGCATTATCTAATTGATAGCGCTGCATGAATAAGGCCCATCCCAATAAATAATCACTGTCATTCCCGAAATCTTTAATCGAGAATCTATGCATACACTATAGATTCCTGCTAAAGCTTGTGCCCACGCTTGACTGGGTAGCACTTAGGAATGACGGTTTCTCTTGGTTATATGAGTTTAAGTATAAATTTATTAGGATTGGTATAACCATTTTATGCCTCAATTTTATGGTCAGTTTTCTTATTTCGCAGCTTGCGTAAAAGTCTTATCATTAGACTTGGATAAAGTATTCTGTTCACTCGACGAAAAATTGCTGAATCAGGTGAAACCTCTTTTAATGAATTGTATAAAATCTTAACTGGTTTCTTCTTACCAATCTTGTAGAAATAAATACACACTATTCCTGTGAACCCTTCAAATTTAGAGATATGAAATTCATTTCTATCTGGATAAAGCAGCTTCAAATCAAATTTATTATCGAAGATTTCAGCGGTTTTTTCATACTCCTCTTTACCTAAACACATTTCAGCATAGTTTATCTTAGCGAACAGATAGTCTGGATTTTTAGTGTAGTTTTCGATACACATCACTTCCGTAGCTGAATAGTCCCTAATCTGACCATATGCCAGTGCTAAATAATTGTAGATCATCGGTATATTTGGGTATTCAGCTTTTAATTTAAGCAGCTTAGGTATGGCTTCTTTAGGTTCACTTTGAATCTGAGAATAAGGTTCCATATTTGCGATGACGGGGGAGTAACTGACTGTCTATTGCCTTCGATCATCCATGAGCTCAACCGCAGCCGATGAAAGGGCTATCCTATAGACGCCCTACAAAACCTATGCAGATTGCAAACAGCGCCATAGCGACTACAATAAGATAAAAACAATAATGGATAGCAAGCGTATGGAACACAATCAGCACAGCTTAGTGCTAACTTCAAAGCCCACATTTCTGGTAAAAAGCTATAGCATCGTCAATATTTCCTAAGCGGGCGCCATGCTAAGAATAAAACACGACAAGCCAGACGCTTCCGAATTTAAATTATCTCCACGTAATCCAGGCAACCCATGACCCAAACACCCAACAATCTAGCTTCCTTTATCTGGTCATTAGCCGATTTATTACGCGGTGATTTTAAACAAAGCCAATATGGCCGAGTCATCTTACCGTTTACATTATTACGCCGCCTTGAAGGTGTGCTAGAAGAAAGCAAACAAGCGGTACTAGAGCAGCACGAAAAAATACAAGCAATGAACCTGCCTGAAGAAGCGCAGGAAAAGCTATTATTGCGCGCAACTAATGATTTATCGTTTTGCAATACCTCAAAAATGGATTTATCTAAGCTAGGTGAAGCAGGCATTAAAGACAACCTAGAATCCTATATCCAAGGCTTTTCTAAAGATGCCAGAGAGATATTTGAATACTTCAACTTTGCAGAATTCATTGCTCAGCTTAATGATGCAGACCTGCTTTACAAAATCGTACAAAAAGTCAGACAAACCGACCTAAGCCCCAATGCTATTTCTAATCATGATATGGGATTAGTGTTTGAAGAATTGATCAGGCGCTTTGCAGAAGGCTCTAATGAAACCGCGGGTGAGCACTTTACGCCCCGCGATATTATTCGCCTGACAACATCACTTGTCTTTATGGAAGATGATGAAGCCTTAACCAAATCAGGCATTATTCGTACTATTTATGATCCAACTGCGGGAACAGGTGGGTTTTTATCAGCAGGGATGGAATATGTACATGAGCTAAATCCTGAAGCCAGAATGGTAGCGTATGGGCAAGAACTTAATCCAGAAAGTTATGCGATCTGTAAAGCCGATATGTTGATTAAAGGCCAAGAAGTTAGCAATATCAAACTCGGTAACACCTTATCGAATGATCAACTGTATGCCGATAAATTTGATTACATGCTCTCCAATCCTCCCTTTGGTGTGGACTGGAAAAAGATTGAACAAACCATTAAAGATGAAAATAGCTTAAAAGGTTTTGATGGCCGATTTGGTGCAGGCTTACCCCGCGTTTCAGACGGCTCTTTATTATTTCTGTTACACCTAATTAGTAAACTCAGAGGCGCAGAACAAGGCGGTGCTAGAATTGGCATTATCCTCAATGGCTCACCCTTATTTACTGGCGGAGCAGGTTCAGGTGAATCTGAAATTAGACGTTATATATTGGAAGCAGATTTATTAGAAGCCATAGTCGCTTTGCCAACCGATATGTTTTATAACACAGGCATTGCCACTTATGTCTGGGTGTTATCCAATAAAAAAGCCGAACAACGTAAAGGCAAAGTTCAGCTAATCAATGGTGTTAATCTCTGCGGTAAAATGCGTAAATCATTAGGCTCTAAACGTAATGTGATGGATGAAACCGACATTGCCACCATTACCCGTAGCTTTGGTGACTTTGAAGTGGTTACCAGAAAGCTAGATAAGCCAATTGCACAAAAAAGTAACCGAGGCCGTCAATCAGCCAATCCTAAAACAGAAGCCCCGAAAACCTTTGCCAGTAAAATATTTAATACCCATGAATTTGGTTATCGCCGACTCACCATAGAGCGCCCCTTAAGAGAATCCTATCAATTTAGTGATGAACGCATAGCCGAACTACGCTATGCCCCCAAACCATTAAATGCAGTGATGAAATGGGCGTATGCTGAATATGGAGAAAGCTGGTCTGATAATGAAAGTTGTGAAAACTATGGCGTTTTAAGTGATCATAAGGAAGCTATACGCAAACAGATTAAAAGCCATTTTAGCGAGTTAAAAGAAAAACAGATTAAAGATCTGCTAGACAATAAAATTTGGGCAAGCCAAAAACAAAACCTGCTGAAAGCCAAACAACTGCAACAAAGCATTGGCACAGCTCAGCAGGATGATATGAATGGCTATGAGGCGGCATTAAAAGCCACAGGTATTAAGCTAGATACCAAACAGAAAAAACAAATCACCCATGCCGTTAGCTGGAAAAACCCACAGGCTGAAAAAGTGATTAAGAAAACCCATAAGATAAAAGCTAACCCTATCTATGGTTTATTTGCAGTCAACGAGCAAATTATCGAATATAAGGCTGATGGTGATCTCCGCGATAATGAAAATGTAGCGCTTGATCCTAGCCAAAGCGTTAATGACATTAACGAAGCCTACTTTAAAAAAGAAGTCCAACCGCATGTGCCTGATGCCTGGATAGATGCCAATAAGAAAGATGCAAAAGATGAAGAGATCGGTATCGTCGGATATGAAATTCCCTTCAATCGCCATTTCTACCAATACCAACCACCGCGTGATTTAGTGGATATTGATGCCGATTTAGATAAAGTCAGTGCTGAGATTATGGCGTTATTGCAAGAAGTACATTCATGAGCAATCGGTGTAGATACTCTCTTCAAGCACCAGCTTTATTTTAAATAAATCCTAAAAATACTTAGGAATAAGTTGCTTCAGAAGGGAACTTATAAAAACGTTCTCCCTCAAAGCTTTTATTGGCTTTTAGCATGCCATGGATGGCGTGTAAAAGCTTACGCATCACAGCGCAAATGGCCTGCATTTTCTTTAGGCCATTATCGTTAATCATATGTAAGTAATAACCCT
>Ga0209290_1000066_pt1 | contig 99459 bp, 84 predicted proteins | sample EN1Hudsemesocosm_2_FD_184632 | JGI IMG/M metagenome (GOLD analysis project Ga0209290, IMG submission 184632) | Methane-oxidizing microbial communities from mesocosms in the Hudson Canyon - EN10B Hudson Canyon (SPAdes) (version 2) | ecosystem: Environmental > Aquatic > Marine > Cold seeps...
GGAAAATGCTGATGCCCTAATCGATAAAATCCCTGTCTACGAAACTCGCATTCGAGCATTTATCTCTAAAGATGACTCAGCGGGTGCCGTGAAGGAAGCCCTTCAGGCATTAAAGCATTTGGGCGTCGATATAATGTTTAACCCTGAATTTTCAGACGTTGAGAAAGCACTAGTCGCTGCAGGACAAAGCCTGTCATCGCGAAGCCCTATGTCGCTAATGGACCTGCCTGAAATGGATGACCCACACTTGTTAGCAGCCATGAGGATACTTAATCAAATATTATCGGCAGCCTATCAGTCATGCCCACTATTATTCCCGATCATTGTGTCAAACATGATTCAGCTATCCATTAAACATGGTAACTGCCCCGGATCTACTTTTGCTTATTCAACTTATGGATTAGTACTTTGTGGCGTTGTTGGTGATATCGAAACGGGTTACCAATTTGGGCAGCTATCCATAAAGCTGCTTGAGCGTTTGAACACCGATGAATTTAAAGCAAAGACCCTATATGGGGTATATGTGTTCGTTTATCACTGGAAGCAGCATATAGATAAAACGATCACCCCACTAAAAAATATCTTTCAGATTGGCTTAACAACGGGTGATTTTGAGTATGCTGGTTGGGCAGGCATGATGATCAATGTTCATTCCTTCTTTGCCGGCAACCCCGTCGATAAACTGGAAAAAGATACGCAAGAATATCTGCAAAAAATCAAACACATGACTCAAAAGACAGCGTATTTACATACCTGTATTTTCATTCAAACGCTTAGCTCATTAAGAAAACCGTTTGATAAACAGATGCTTTCTGATCCACGAACATTTTATGGTGATTACTATAGTGAACAAGATTCAATAAAGCTGCATTCCTTAGGAAATGACCAAACTGCATTGTGTATCGAACACTTCAATAGAATGTTCCTGTCGTATCTATTAGGTAACTATGAAAATGCTTTGAAACAATCGGAAGAAGCAGAAAACTATCTAAACGGTTTGGTATCATCGGCTTATATTCCTGTGTTCTACTTCTTTGACTCTCTGATTAGGCTAGCGCTTTGTTGTGATGATCTCGTGGACGATTCCCTCAAGACAGGCCATCTTGAAAAGGTCGAAGCAAATCAACAAAAGCTTGGTCATTGGGCTGAGTTGTGTCCTGAAAACTTTGCTAACAAATATCAGCTTGTAGAGGCTGAGCGAGCCTCTACAACAGAAGACCGTTCTTTAAATACCATTGAAACATACCAGTCATCAATCAGCTTAGCGATGGAATCTGGTTTTCTTCATGAAGAAGCGATCTCTAATGAGCGCCTCGCGGCGTATTTATTAGCGAACAATCAGCCTGACATCGCTAAAGTTTATCTTACCAGAGCCTTTCACCTCTATCAGCAATGGGGAGCAGAAAGTAAGCTAGGCCAACTCCATTATAAACATCCGCTACTTTTAGGTGAGTTTTATCAAAATTACACGACAAAAAGCACAAACACAGCGGTTCAGTTACAGGGTGAGCAAACTAGTCTTTTAGACTTTTATTCTATTATGAAGGCAACGCAGGCCATATCTGGCGAGATTGTACTGCAAAAGCTTCTCGAGACAATGATGAACCTTGTACTTGAAAATGCCGGTGGTAAAAAAGGATACTTACTTTTGGCACATGAACCATCTGACGGTGAAATCAGCTGGTCTTTAGAAGTAATTGCACATGCAGGTGGCCCCATTGAAACTAATTCATCGCCCATAAATTTTGAGACTGAAACCAGATTCCCTGTTAATGTCGTACAAACAGTGATTCACACAAACACCCCGCTTGTGCTAGCAAACGCAAGTACTGAATCGCAGTTTAGTAATAATGATTATATCGAAAAGCACCAGCCCAAATCAGTACTCTGCTCACCCGTAGTGAACCGTGGACAGCTAATTGGTATCGTGTACCTCGAAAATGAGTCAACCATTGGCGCATTTGCAGAGGACCACCTAAATACAGTTCAATTATTATCGACACAAACAGCTATTTCGCTAGAAAATGCAAAACTCTATGCCAACTTGGAAGAGCGAGTAATCTCTCGTACCCAAGATCTCAGAAAGGCCAATGAAAAACTAACGCTTTTGGCAACCACCGACTCACTAACAAACTCACTCAATCGCCGCCATTTTTTAGAGAGATCTAAACAAGAAGTCGAACGTGCCCTGCGCTTCAATCGACCAGCCATTGTCTTAATGATGGATATTGATAACTTCAAAAAAGTGAATGACACCTATGGACATGCCGTTGGCGACGAAGCACTCAGGCAAGTAGCCAATATCAGCAAAAGCAATTTACGTGAACAAGACCTATTTGGACGTATGGGCGGAGAGGAGTTCGCAATATTTGCGCCTGAGAACACCATAAATGAAGGCCTACAACTCGCTGAACGAATTAGACGTTCGATAGCACAAACCGCTATACAAGCCCCCCCAGAATCGTTTCAAATTACTGTTAGCATAGGTATTACAGTCATAACACAGACTTACGACACAATAGAACAGCTCTTGCAACTAGCCGACAAAGGATTATATCAATCAAAAGAAACGGGGAAAAATAGAGTCAGCGCTTATAGTGGAGAAGTTTAATATGTTTTCATTCACACAATGGAAATCAACATAAAAACGGTGAATTTATTCGCACCAGCGCGCAAAATATCTAGTAAACAGAAACTATATCCTCTAGGGTAAATCAGCAGTAACAACAAAGTAGTTTGTCTTTGATTTTCACAATCACACAAGAAGATTATTGTGTGCACATATACCCCTAGTTATTCAAGAGAACAAGGTCAGTATAGCTATTTTTCTAATGTTGATGTTGTCCTAGAGCAAGGAAGTACAAGAACTCAACTTTCAATTATTTTACCAAATGTCCCTTACACCAACTCAGTCACTCTATTTCAACCAAGATTAACTAACTCTACAGCTTCTTTTCGAGGCTCAGTAAAAGGGGGTTACAATTACTGATCAAACTGGCTCCATGGGTGAAGAACTGATAATTAGTATCGAACATTCCGTTGTAAATGAAGGCAATGAATTAAGTTTAGGCGTAATAGCCATGGCAAATGAGCATGCTCCAGCCACTAGACCTAACACTCCTAACAGCTTAAATATAGGAAATTAACACCGGTAAAATACAAGCGCTATTTAGTTAACTCAAATAAAGATCCCAGCCTTACAGCTGGGGTTTTTTATGCCTGAAACTAAAGTGGGTGCGGAAAAGGAATTGGAATTCAATAAAAAGTACAGTAAAAAAATGCACCCAATTTCAGGTTCATTTATCGGTATGCCAGCAGGTGGAAAGATCGGCACGCCGATATCCAGTGTATTGGTGACTAGGACTCTCCTCATCGACGCCCCTTCTTACTTCAGCATAATTCTGCCAGATTGGGTTTTAAAAAAAGACAAGCTACTGAACTAGGCCGGCGTGAAGAACACAAAATTAACTTTTTACTAAGGGCCAATGTCCGTAGTAGTCGTTTGATTTTTTTGACTCATGTCACAAATCAGCCTGTATTATTTGAGAAAATATTCTCAAATAATACTTATTGTGTTCAAATCTAACTTATGAAAATTAAATCGGCACTTAATCAATCAATCCTTCGGCTGTTGAAGCCTTTGGTGAAAATACTGCTTAACCACGGTGTTTCGGTCAATGAATTTATGGACTTGGTTAAACGAAGTTATGTGGAAGTTGCTGACCAGGAATTTCAACTTGAGGCTCGAAAGCAAAGCGTCTCACGCATTGCGGTCATAACCGGAATGCACCGAAAAGATGTCACCCATTACCGCAACAAAAATTTTGACGCTTCAGAAGAACCTGAAGCACAATTCCACAACAGGGCCGCCCGAGTGATTAGCGCCTGGGTTACCGAAACAGAGTTTCTTGATGCCAAAGGAAAACCCTCAATACTTCCCATTGAGGGTGGAAAAAATAGCTTTAGTTCCTTGGTTTTGAAGCATAGTGGAAGCATGACGGTAAGAGCTATGCTTGATGAAATGATCAGAGTAGATGCCATTGAATTTGCTCATTCAGACGCTGTAAAACTGATTCAAACCGTTTATGTCCCCAAAAAAAGTAATATTCAACGTCTAATTTATATGGGTGATGCCTCTTCCGATTTATTAAATACACTCTCAATTAACCTTGAAACCCCTGAAGCTAACCGACTCCAACTAAGTACCGCCTTTGATAACTTACCCGAAGAGTGTATTCCTGAATTGAAAAGGATATGTCATCAAAAATCGACACAACTATTGAATGAGCTGGAACTCTGGCTGAGCAAACAAGATCGGGATTCAAACCCAACGGTCACTGGCACAGGCCGGGTTCGAGCGGGGTTGGGAATCTATTACCTGGAGGAAACTATCGATGAATAAGGAATATCTAATCAATATCAAATATATAAGGCTGGTATCTCTATTCATACCATTATTGATAACAGGCTGCTTTACTGGGTCAACCACAGGTACGGGTTCAGGCACACCAAACTCGAATGACCAAAACTATACAGGCTACCTAGTTCAGGTAGAAAATGATGAGCAATTTGAAACCTTACTGAAGTCATCAATACAAGAAAGCCCTGTGCCTGAAGAATATGTACAGGTAGAAGAACCATCACTCGAAGAAGCAGACTCTATAAGTACCGATACTTATTCAGAAACCACCTTGATAGAAAATGGTGTGGACGAAATGGACTTGGTTAAATTTGATGGTGATATTATTTACCAAAGCCATCAAAGCGACACCGGAAAAAATGAAGTTAGGTTGTTGAGGATTCACGATAACGCAGCGAGCAGCACCTTACTATCTACTATACAAACAGCCCCTACAGACAACAGCTCTATTTTAGGTTTATACCTCTATCAGAAAGATGAGACTAAAACGCTGGTGATACTTAGCCAGCAGTATCAATATGGAACGCCTACCTGTGGTGCCAACGATGAAGATTGTCTTACTACTCTGACAATGCCTATTTACTGGGCTAGCAGCCACTATGTGATCGAATATTATGATGTCACTGTTGCCGATAGCCCTGTTTTCAATCGTAGCAAACGCTTTAAAGGTTCATTTCTTCAATCCCGACGTATCAGTAATCGGCTTTATACTGTATCTAGCCTCAATATTGGGGTTAGAGGGTTTAACTATTCCGCTAATAGCAAGTCAGAGATAGACGCTAATAATGCCTTACTAGATAACGTAAATTTTCAAGATTTTGTACCCCAAACCACAGACCAGAGCGGCATTGAAGCCAATTGGTTTGGTAGCCAAAATTGTTATGTCCCTGAAGGTATCACCGCATCAGCGTACCAATTACAGCTCACCGTTATTACCAGCTCAGATATAAATAATGGCAATGTACAGGCAAGCTGTTTTCTTGGCTATAGTCAGGATTTCTATGCTTCCTCAAATTCACTTTATTTTTCCGAAGGATTTGATTGGCAGTCAAAAAATACCCGTATTCATCAGTTTAACTACAATGAGCTTGGCGTCGAATACGCTGGTAGCGGCACAGTGATAGGCCGAATTGGCGGTAAATTTAAAATGAGCGAAGAAGGGGGCTACCTTCGCGTTATTTCAAGCAATCAAAATTTTAATGCTGTCTTCGATATGTCGTCTGATGCCGAAGGTGAGACGGATGATACTACATCCTCTTTCGATGAGGTTGCCGGCGCGGAGCATTATTTAAGTGTTCTGGAAAAAGTAGAAAACGAACGAGAGCTCAAACTGGTTAGCCGCATACCCAACCAAACAGATGATACACGCATAGGTAAAGATGGAGAAAGCCTCTTTGCCGTAAGGTTTATTAATGATCGCGCCTATGTCGTCACGTTTCTACGAACAGACCCTTTCTATATTATTGATGTTAGTAACCCGCTTGAGCCTGCCGTTACAGGTGAGTTGGAGATCCCTGGTTTTTCAACACAGCTTTTCCCTGTGAATGAAAATTACATTCTAGGTATCGGTCAGGAAAACGGCCTTAAGCTTGATCTATATGACGTCAGTGATATCACTAACCCGATTCAAAGCAGCCAATATCAGTTTGAAGCAAACTACTACTCTCCTGCTCTTTATGACCACCATAGTATTGCCATGCTTTATGATCAGAACACTGATTCAATGAAAGTAACACTACCAGCTCAATCCTATGGGGTTTCACCTGACAGCCTTAATGCAGGTTTATATCTTTTTGATGTTGACGCCTCAGTAGGAGAAATCAGCCTGAATGGTTCACTCTCCACAAGAAATAATGATGGGCTCACGACTAGTTGGAATAGTGTTTACGATACCCGAGCTATTATTGATGGTGATAATTTCCATTATGTCACCCCTCAGCCAGTATATTCAGCTCCCTGGACTGACCCGAGCGACGTGTCGATTACACCTTAACGTTTAACGGTAAAGGTCACGGTGGGTTTTTCTTTCAAAGTATTTTTTTGGCTGAAATGAAAATGGAAACTACGAATACTCGGAGTTTCCTGACATCAGGTGATTAGGTTTCTGGCGTTTTAAGACAGCTTAGCGAACTAAGTTTGCCTAAGAAATGGCTTCTGGTTAGCAACCGGAAGCAGACCACCGTTACTAATAAAATCAAACATTTAGAGTGTTGAAAATGCATTTAGGAGCCTATAACCAAAATTTTCATCAGCGATATGTCTCTCGTAGTAGTTACCCCAAACCATCAAAGTTTTTAAGTAATAAAGCCAGCCATGTACAGCAGTACTTACGTATTCAGATTCAGCATAATGGTTTTTAACCCCGTTACTTACCTCTGCTGTATATATAGCGTTCAGAACATACTGAGGGCGCTATACCTAATGTTAGAGTAGTAATATAAAAGAAGACGTCGCAGTTTGATGCTTGAATAGTTGGAACTTGTTTACCGGTTAATATCTTTTATCAGTGTCCTTAACCGGCCAGTGAAACACTATTTCTTGTTGAGAACACCGCCCGTCCTAGCTGTAGCCTTGTATTGATATCGGTGTAACTGTTGATGGAAACAGTAACATTTCAAACGCATCAGCCGACATCGGTTTGTAAAAATAATAACCCTGCCCTAGCTTGCATCCCCAGTCGACTAAGAGCTTTCGCTGGGTATCAGTTTCAATACCTTCAGCTATAACACTCAGATTCATTGTGTGCCCAAGAGATACAATCGCCATGGCCAGAGAACGATCTCGCTGTGATTCTCCAAGATTTCTAACAAAACTTTGATCTAATTTAATACCTTTCAAGGGAAAGCATTGAAGATGGCTTAACGAAGAAAATCCTGTACCAAAATCATCCAGCCAAATTGGAAAACCCAAGCTATCTAGCATATTTAAAGCTTTAATTGCTTTACTGGCATCTTTTATCAGCATCGTTTCTGTCACCTCAACATGAAGCCATTCGGGGGAGACCCCATATTTTTTCACCGTTTCAGATAACTTGGGACTTAAATTACTATCGGCAAGCTGGCGAGCTGAAAAATTTACGCCAATATGAATCGGCTTTTGCCACATTTTTGACCATCTGGAGAGATATTTCGCGGCTGAATCCTGAACCCACTGACCCAACTGGAGAATTTGGCCACTTTCTTCAGCAAGAGGAATAAAGGTGGCCGGAGAAATAAAACCTAGCTCTGGATGCATCCATCTGACCAACGCTTCGGCTCCGATAATGCTGCCACTTTCAATAGAAACCTGGGGCTGAAAATAAAGTTGAAACTGCTCGTTTTCAAGTGCTATGTCAATGTCTTCCTTAGTCTTGGTGATAAAACTAATTTTATCCGCCAGATTAGAATCGAAGTACTGAAAGTTATTTTTACCCATATTTTTTGCATGATACATCGCTAAGTCGGCATTCTTTAATAGCTCGTCAACACTATCACCGTCTACCGGCGCCAATGCGATGCCAATACTGGCACCAATCGAAATAGGTTGATTTTTAATATTGAACGGTTGTTTGAGAGACCTAATAACCCGTTTAGCAATTAAACTGGCGTCGTCTCTAGACTGTAAATCTTTGGCAAGCACGGTAAACTCATCTCCGCCCAAGCGACAGAGTGCCTCTTTAACATCAAAGGTTTTTTTATCTTTTATTTTAAGCACTGAGTCTTCAGCTTCTCGCAGACAATGCGTGATGCGCTCAGAGGCCTGCTTCAGCAGAATATCACCCGCGTCATGACCCAAAGTGTCATTCACCTGCTTAAAGTCATCCAGATCGATTAACATCAGCGCGGTATACGTACTAATATCAGCAGAATGATTCAAGGCCTGTTCAATGTTCTTTTTTAACATCAGACGATTGGGTAATTCCGTCAGCGGATCATGATAAGCAATATGACTCATTTCATTTTCATGGTTAGCCAATCGCAGGCTCATATCGTTAAAGGCTTCGGCAAGCTCTCCTAACTCATCTTGTCGCGATACACTAACCCGTTCACCGTAATTCCCCTTGTCTATTAACGAAACAGCACTAGCCAGCATTTTTATTGGCAGAGTAAAATATTTAGAGGCACGATAGGTAAAAAACAAAATAGGTAGAAACAAGAACAATGAAATCAGCTCTGCAATGATTAACTGCTCATAAAAACTTTCCAGAGAAATAGCCTCTAACTGTTGCTCAATGGCAACAATATCATGTTGAATACGATCAAGTGTGAGCCTTAAAATCAGGCAACCTAATAATTCACCTCCAATCCGAATCGAATAGCCTACGAGCATCGAGTTGCTTTCATGCTCTATGAAGAATTCTTGCCCGGTAGCCAGAAAATCTATTATGTAGGGTTCGACCCCATGTTGGCCAAACCTCTCAATATTACTGGTTCCATCATGAATAATTTTTCCTTCTGGCCCAGTCACTAAAAGGGTCTGAATTCCATCAATAGAAGCCGTGTCATCAAGCAGCCGCCTAATAGCTTCTAAATCATAATGATAAACTGGGTTAACCAGATAACTAGAGAGCATACTTCCGATAGTTTTCCCTCTAACTTCAACTTGCTGCATCATTTTATCTCTCATTGCAGCATTATTAGCAGTCAGTATTTCACTTGTGAAGTATCGTGCGTGAATGAGCAATGCAGACGTCAGTAACAACACTGTTAGCGCCAACGTTCCAGATACAAAGAGTTGATGCTGAGCTTGAAGTTTTAGTTTCATGAGTCAAGGATCATCCATGGTTAGTATGTAACTTGGTTAAAGTTCAAGTTCCGTTTTAACTTGCTTCATTAGCATAGATATCTTGTCCAATACCGTTTGCGTCTCCTCATCAATCTTGGTAAGCCGACTTGTTTTTTTATACTTATAAAGCGACTCTTTACCCTGCTCATTAGTATGAGCATTCAACAATTCATATTGTAGTCGACTAATAAATTCAGGCTCACGTTTAGCTGACACTAGCTCAACCGTGCGTGGGACTCTGTTAGTCTCAAAGATAATTTTAAGATCTTTTTTCATTGCCAAAGGGACAGCATCTTCAGAATTCCAATCTAAATTACTGAGCGCAGCCGCATCTACTAGCCCTTTATGAACCCAAGTAGTTGAATTAATCTCCTCTCGGGAAAAAATATAATTAATCTCCCCCTTTGTAACGGTTTCACGAACTGAACCTAAACGAGCCATAGCATACCCACGCTGAAGCAGTGTAGAGGCGGGCAAGAAATAGGCAGAGGTTGAGCCCTCATCTTCAAAGGCGATGACTTTACCTAACAAGTCTTTAATTGAGTTAATTGAACTATCAGCTCTGACGAAGATAACGGAGTGGTAAAAAGGCTTTCCTTTCCGCCAACTAATTGCAACCGGTTTAGCACTCGACTGTTCTTGCAGATACATCGCAGAGAAGGGGGTTTCGGTCACAAGATCAACCTTACCGCTACGTAGCCACGAAGCCATAATCTGGTTATTCTCTGCTACTAAGACTTCACTATGGGTAATTCCCTGATCTTTAAGACGGTTAGCAAGATACTCCGCAATCCCCGTTAATTGAGGATAAACTTTCTTTGGATTGTCTCCTACCTTTGCGATGACAAGGGTGCTCTTATGCTGGTCATCGGCCAAATTACTTGCAACTGCATTAGATAAATAAATAGGTAAAATTGAAAATATAGTGATACTAATGAGATATTTAACGATACGTACGTGTACTTGAATCATCCTCTATCCCTTCCCTAACGATAAGTGAGGCTAACTACTATTAATAGTTATTAGGTGTCTTTTAGGTTGGCACAAAAACACAACTAATCAAGGTACGAAAAGTCATCCGTTTTGATGTATGGATTGAATTTTAATAGACACCAAAATTCTTCAACCCCATATGTAATTGTGTAGCGGGTTAAATAGCATTCTTTTTATTCATGCTTCTCAGTTCTGGTGCACGATCCTGAGTGGATAGAGAATAATACGCTCTAATTTTTGACTTCTACGAATTAGACTATAAGGTTATATCAGCTTACCCATTATAAAAACTCAATCTAATTCATTCTCTTTTTTATTTCCAGCCTGCAAAATGATCTGATCACCGTTTAACGCTACAAGCGCTACCTATTACAACTATAGTACGGTTGTTTTTCGATGGTTATCTGATTTTGAAGTACCTTGCTTTTAGTTTTCACTCAGAACCTCCTCTATATGGACGAAATCTCGTTACAAGTCACATTCTATATATCCACTTTAGGGCGGCTACTGCCATTGATGATGATTTTGTCAGTAACAGCTAAGTCATGTGGAACGTGCCTTTGAGTTCTAACTAGCCAAGCGACAGTTGATTGCACAAAAGTGTCATTAGCTGACATCAAGTGATTAATTGTCTTGCTGCTTAATAGTCGACTTTAATATCACTAGTTGGTGGTTTTGTGATAACCGCTTTATCACTGAGAGCATCCATTGATATTAAAAAACTTACTCTTGAACTAAAGCCTACTCTTTTTTTCTTCATTCAAGACAGGCTTAAAATCTCAGGCTATTCGAAAACTACTCCAGTATTGTTTTCAGAAAGTTCCCACAACTTAATGGCCTCTTGTTTATCAAGGTAGTTCAGCTTTAATTTCTCAGGCTTTCCAATTAAGCCATACTTAGGGCCATAAAAGTCGTTAGGTTCTGCCTGAGGATCAATAGCAGCTAATAGTTGAGGCCGAACGCCTTTTTCAACGGGAGAAGCTATCCACTTAGCCAGTTTTCCACCAATACCAATAGATTGCTGCCTTTCAGTTCCAGTCAAGCCTGGGTGTGCACTCACTGCGATAGTCGAAGCACCTTTTTCCCTTAGAAATTGATTCAAGTATTTAACGAATAAGAGGTTGGCGAGTTTGCTATCACCATAACATTTGAATGTTTTGTATTCTCTATCTTCCCAATTTAGGTCATCAAAATTTATTGCCCCGCTTTTATAGGCTAAGCTAGAAACAACCACCACCCGAGAGTTCTCTGAAGCTATTATTAAGGGTAGTAATAATCCTGTTAGTGCAAAATGACCGAAATGATTTGTGGCCATGTGCATCTCATCACCATTTTTCGTTAGTTGGCGAGATTCCAAGTTCACGACGCCTGCATTACAAAGCAATATATCCAGTCTTTCAAAATTCTGTTTAACCGTCTCACTAAAGTGTTTTATCGATACTAGGTCAGTAAGGTCAAGAGGAATAACCTCAATTTCAGCTACAGGTACTTCTGCCATAATTTCTTTCTTTGCCTTTAGCCCCGCTTCAATATCTCGGCAAGATATGATGACCTTTGCACCTTTTTTTGATAATTCTAAAGCGCTTTGAAAACCCAATCCCTTGTTACCACCTGTTATTAATACAGTTTTGCCACTTAAATTCGGAATATCCTTACTAGACCAGCCATTTGAAACTTTCATTATGAGATACCCTAATTATTTAATATGTTACAACTGTAACATCGACATGTTACAGTTGTAACATATTAGAGATAACTGGACGCTATTAGTGACAGTTCCGGTAGATTTGTAACTCCTTACGCAGGCAGAGAAAATTGAAACAATCAAAAAAAGCAGGGCAAACGGTTTATCTTAAGATGTGTTTGCGAGACAGTTATTTTTCATTGTTAAAGAAAAAAAACACAGACAATATAACCGTCTCGGAAATTGTTAAATTGGCAGGATTATCTCGCATGTCCTTTTATCGTTATTACCAAACCAAAGACGATATTGTGCGGCAGTATATTGATGACTCCTTCCAAAAATTTATGGGTGAGCTTAAAGAAAATCCCGTTAAAGACGCTCAACTTCCCGCGACATTGTTATTTAGCTATTTTCGTTCCAATAAAACCCGAATAAAATTACTAATTGAAAAAAGGCTTTTTCATTTGTTCTTTGAGTCTTTTTCTCACTTTCTACAAGAATCCAATTTAGTAATTGATCGTAAGCCAGGCATCCATGAAGACAAGCTACAATATTATTATCAATATACCAGCGGAGGGATTCTTAATCTGATAGAAGGCTGGATGAATGGAGAGATGAAAGAGTCCGATGAAGAAATGGCGTTAGTCCTTAGGCAAATTAAAGAAGCGCAGAGTAGTAAGTTTCAATAGAGCTAAGGACGCCTGTTAAGAACAAAATTCCAGCTCGATCGACTGATTTACCTCAATCGGATACTTCCCTACTAAGCGCTTATTAGCCCATTACACATGTATTGACCCGCAAGAATTGGCCGGTCACAGCAGCGAGAAAATGACGAATAACTATGACTCTGGGCATGATGAAATACGCTGGGTTGAGACAAAAACAAGGTAGGGTTTTGCAATTATATTGCAATATCGTTGCAACTGAGTTTAATGGTGCTTTTTATGGTTTGTAAGCCATTGGTTTTAAAAGAAAATTGGTCGGGATGGCGGGATTCGAACCCACGACCACATGTCCCCCAGACATGTGCGCTACCAGGCTGCGCTACATCCCGACTATAGGATCGGTTTTAGGTGAGGGGTAACCTATTAGGAACAAGCTTTGACCTAAAAACCGTTGCGAATCATACCCTAAGATTTTTAATAAAGAAATAAAAAACGCCGATAAATCGGCGTTTTTAGTGAAACATGGCAAGGGTATAAAATTGGTCAGTACTAGCTATTCAAAACGACTAAGACTTCTTCTAACTCAGCGATCATTTGCTTAATAAGCAAATGACTTTGAGTTGAATCATCTTTGCTATCTTCACTCACTAATTTCTGTTTCGCACCACCAATCGTATAGCCTTGATCATAAAGCAGGCTTCTGATTTGGCGAATCGTCATCACATCCTGACGCTGATAATAGCGGCGATTACCTCGACGCTTTACTGGCGACAGTTGCGTGAATTCTTGCTCCCAATACCTCAGTACATGTGCTTTTACGCCACATAGTTCGCTAACTTCACCGATAGTGAAATAACGCTTCCCTGGAATAGGGGGAAGTTCGTGATTATGACTTGGTTCCAGCATAGGCTTCTACTTTCGCTTTTAGTTTTTGTCCTGGTCGAAAAGTGACTACACGTCTCGCTGATATAGGGATTTCCTCTCCCGTTTTCGGGTTTCGTCCGGGTCTTTGTTTTTTATCCCTTAGGTCAAAGTTGCCAAAACCTGACAACTTAACTTGCTCATTATGACCTAAGGCCTCACAGATCTCATCAAAAAATGCTTCGACCAGTTCTTTTGCTTCTCGTTTGTTTAACCCGACCTCGTCGTATAGGCTCTCGGCCATATCAGCCTTTGTCAAAGCCCCCATCCGTTAACTCCTCAATTTTGCATCCAGCTTAGCTGATAATGCGGAAACAATATGCTCAAAGGTCTTATTAATTTCTTCGTCATTAAGTGTACGATCTACTCGCTGCCAAACTAATGCTAAGGCTAAACTTTGCATGCCTTTACCTAGATTTTCGCCAGCATATACATCAAACACTGATAATTTAACAAGGTCGTCCCCTGCATTATCTTTTACTACGGCTTCAACATCACTAAATGGAACCTGATCATTGATCAGTATCGCTAAATCCCGCCTTACTTCTGGGTATTTAGAAACTTCAGAGAAATGAGGCACTTGCCCTTGAACTGCTTTTTCTAAGCATAGTTCAAACATGTAGACTGGGCCATTTAAATCCAGTGTTTTTTGTAATTTTGGGTGTATGGCCCCTAAATAACCAATTATTTCACCTTGCTTTACAATTCGAGCCGTTTGTCCTGGGTGTAATGCAGGGTGTTCGCCTTTTTCAAACTGAATCGAAGCATCAATCGGAAATAATAGTCGCTCTAAATCCCCCTTCACATCATAGAAGTCAACAGATTTACTCTCATTAGACCAGTTTTCAGTATTCACTGCGCCAGAAACCACACCTGATAGCATTCTAGTTTGAACGATTTCACCTTCTACTTTTTCAAACTTTAAACCTGTTTCAAAAAACTTAACACGCGCTTGCTGCCGATTTTGGTTATAACTCATGGCTTTCAATAAGCCGGTCCATAAAGACGTTCTCATGACCGCTAAATCAGCTGAGATAGGGTTCGCCAAGGCAATACTTTCTGAAGAAGGCATAATTTGATTTTGAAGCTCGTCTTCAACAAAACTGTAAGTAATGGCTTCTTGATACCCTAAACTCACGAGTCGATCAGCTAAGAGATCAGTAGGAACGATTGATTCTTCAACAACCTTGAGCGTCAAGGATCCTAAAGCCGTTGTTTTAGGCAAATTATTGTAGCCATAGATTCTACCAACTTCTTCAATAAGATCTGGTTCAATTGAGATATCAAAACGGTAACTCGGTACATCAAAAACCCACGCGCCCTCTTCACGCGTCGCAATCGTTAGTCCTAAACGCGTTAAGATTTCTTCAACTTCACTATTTTCAATTTTAATACCGAGTAAAGATTCTATTTTGCTTTCACGAAGCCTTACACTGGTCGCTTTAGGTAATTTATCTTCTTCACAAACTTCTGTTACCGGGCCCGCTTCACCGCCTACGATATCAATCAGTAGTTGTGTCGCCCGCTCCATTGCATCACGCTGTAACTTGTAGTCAACACCACGCTCAAAACGATGGGATGAGTCAGTATGCAAACCATAAGAGCGCGCTTTACCTGCGATCGCCAAAGGACTAAAAAATGCGCATTCTAAAAATATGTTCGTGGTTTCTGACGTTACACCAGAATTAGCACCACCCATGACACCTGCAATCGCCAAGACTTCTTTTTCATCCGCTATCACTAAAGTATTATCTTTAAGTGAAACTTCCTGCCCATCAAGCAGTGTTAGTTTTTCTTTATTTTGTGCTTTTCTAACTACAATCGAGCCATTTAAACGTTCAAGATCAAACGCATGCATTGGCTGACCTAGCTCTAACAATATAAAATTGGTCACATCAACCGCAGCATCAATACTTCTTAAACCACAACGACGAAGCTTCTCAGCCATCCATAAAGGCGCTGGTTTCGATAGATCAACCCCTTTAATTACTCGCCCTAAATATTTAGGACAAGAGTGACTATCTTCAAGTTTTATTGGAAAGGTATCATCTATAGAGGGAAGTACTGCTGTGATAGTTGGAGGTGTGAGTGGCGTTTTATTTAATACCCCAACCTCTCGCGCTAGTCCCGCGATCGAAAGACAGTCACTCCGGTTTGGCGTTAAATCCACTTCAACACTGAAGTCATCTAGAGACAAAAGTTCACGAACACATTGACCAACTGGCGCATCCGCCACTAGCTCCATCAAACCATCGGAAGAAACGGCTAAACCAAGTTCAGATTCTGCACAGAGCATTCCAAACGATTCAACACCACGAAGTTTCGCTTTTTTAATTTTGAAATTTCCAGGCAGTACAGCACCCAGTGTCGCAAAAGGCACTTTTAAACCAGGGCGTACATTTGCAGCACCACATACGACTTGAAATGTTTCCGTACCATCGCTCACTTTACAAACATTCAATTTGTCTGCATCAGGGTGCGGCTCAACACTCAATACTTCACCAACGATAATCCCACTAAACGTGCCAGCGACGGGATCAACACCATCTACTTCCAGACCTGCCATCGTGATCTGTGTTACTAAATCATCAATTTTGATTGAAGGGTTTACCCACTCTCTAAGCCATTGTTCACTGAATTTCATTGGTCTTCCATCTTTTCAAACTGTTTGTTTTAACTAACTGTGCTAACTAATCAAGTTTCCCGACTCTTCCTAGAGGAAAAAGGGGATATTAGTTAAACTGCTTTAAGAAACGTAGGTCGTTTTCAAAAAACATTCTCAAATCATTCACGCCGTAACGTAGCATCGCTAAACGTTCAACACCTAAGCCAAAGGCGAAACCAGAGTATTTTTCTGGATCAATACCACTGGACTCAAATACTTTTGGGTGCACCATGCCGCAACCCATAACTTCCAACCACTTAATATTCCCATCTGCATCACGACCCCATTCAATATCCACTTCTGCTGAAGGCTCTGTAAATGGAAAATAAGACGGACGAAAGCGAACACCAATATCGCGTTCAAAAAATACTCGTAAGAAGTCTTCTACTGTACTTTTTAAGTCAGCAAAACTTACTTTTTCTTCAACTAATAAACCTTCAACCTGATGAAACATCGGTGTATGAGTTTGATCAGAGTCACAACGATAAACACGCCCAGGGCAAATCATTCTAAAGGGAGGTTTTCCTTCAGCCATCGTTCTTACTTGCACAGGAGATGTATGCGTCCGTAGTAAGGTGTCAGCATCAAAATAGAATGTATCGTGCATTGCACGTGCAGGGTGATGGTCAGGTATATTTAAGGCTTCGAAATTATGATAATTATCTTCAATCTCTGGCCCTACTTCTATTGAATAACCCGCTTGAGAGAAAAATTGTTCGATCCGACGCATCGTTTTGGTAACAGGGTGCAGACCACCTACTTCAGCTGATCGACCCGGTAAAGTAACATCTAAGGCTTCTGATTGTAGTTTTTGATTTAATGCAGCGGCTTCTAAAGATGCTTTCTTGGCCAGCAGCTTTTCTAATACACCTTGCTTAGCTTCATTGATTTTTGCACCCGCAGCAGGACGCTCTTTTGCGTCTAACTTACCTAGCGACTTGAGTAACTGGGTGATTTCACCTTTCTTACCAAGGTAATCCACTCTTACTTGATCCAATACCGATATCTCATCAGCTGCGCCAACCGCATCTATTGCGTGTTGCACTAATTGCTCAAGGTTTTCCATTCTGCTCTCCGACTCTGCTTTAAAACAGTACACTTCAATAATCTAAATAATACCCATCCTGAAATATGGTCACTCAATTATTTATCATCCTCGCGAAGAGGGGGATCTAATACTTGGTATAGTTTCAGGATGGACACTAAACATAAAAAAATAGGGGACGAGTAAACCCGGCCCCTATTTTTTGCTCAGTAGTCAGCTTTATGATTTGATCAAGCAGCTGACACGAGTCTTAGCTTGCTAAAGCAGACTTTGCTTTTTCAACAACAACAGCAAATACTGCGGCGTCGTTCATTGCTAAGTCAGCTAGAACTTTTCGATCGATCTCAACATTGGCTTTCTTAAGTCCAGCAATGAAACGGCTATATGATAAACCGCTTATGCGTGCACCAGCATTGATTCGAGCTATCCATAAACGACGGAACTGACGTTTTCTTTGACGACGATCACGATAAGCGTATTGACCCGCTTTGATAACCGCTTGCTTAGCAACTCGATAAATTCTGCTTCGGGCACCGTAGTAACCTTTAGCTTGCTTTAATATCTTCTTATGGCGACGATGCGCCGTAACTCCACGTTTTACGCGAGGCATAAATAACTCCTAACTAGACTAATTATAAGGTGACCGATTAAATTCGAAGCATACGTTTGATCATTGGCTGATCAGAGTCTGCAACTTGCTTACATCCACGTAGCTGACGCTTACGTTTAGTAGACTTTTTGGTCAAAATATGGCTAGTAAAGGATTGTTTATGTTTGAATCCATTAGCAGTTTTTTTAAAGCGTTTTGTAGCACCGCTTTTTGCTTTCATTTTAGGCATAATATCTCACTCCGCATTGGAAAAATTAACGAAAGTAGCAACCACGCTACTTTCTCTTTTTCGGGGCCAACACCATCATCATTTGCCGACCTTCCATTTTTGGTCGCTGCTCGACGGTTGCATACTCTTCCAGATCAGCTTCGATCCGTAAAAGTTGCTCCATACCGATTTCCTGATGAGCCATTTCTCGGCCTCGGTAACGAATCGTTACTTTAGCTTTGTCCCCATTTTCAAGGAAACGTATCAGGTTGCGTAGTTTTACCTGATAATCCCCTTCTTCCGTCCCTGGTCGTAATTTGATTTCTTTAACCTGAGTCTGCTTTTGCTTTTTCTTTTGGGCAGCTTTTTCTTTCTTTTCGTCAAAGACTTTTTTGCCGTAATCCATTATTTTACACACAATAGGATCACTACTTGCTATTTGAACCAAGTCAAGACTTGCTTGTGTAGCTTGAGCGCGCGCTTCTTCGATTGTAACCACTCCGACTTGTTCGCCGTCTGCAGCAATCAATCGTACTTCTGATGCTTCAATATTTTCGTTTATGAGCGCTTTTTTACTTTTGCCGCCGCTTTGATTATTTCGCTTAATGTTTATTTCTCCACATTAATTAATGCTGATTTCTATCGCTAACATATATACATGAATTACGTCATTAATACATTAACTTTCTAATTCAGCTGTTCGACCTTTCCGTACTATCTCATTTTTAAATAGTGAGATAACTTCATCTAAGTTCATAACGCCAAGATCTTCACCTTTACGAGTACGAATGGCCACTGTGTTGTTTTCGACTTCCTTATCACCTACTACTAATAAATAAGGAACCTTACGAATTGTGTGCTCGCGAATTTTAAAGCCGATCTTCTCGTTTCTCAAGTCCAGATGTGCTCTATATCCACTTTCTTCGATGTTTTTATGTAATTTTTTACAATAATCGGCCTGTTTATCAGTAATATTGAGAATTGCGACCTGATCAGGCGCTAACCAAAAAGGAAATGCCCCTTCATATTCTTCAATCAAAATCCCGATAAATCGCTCAAAAGAACCTAAAACGGCTCGATGTAACATCACAGGAACGCTTCGCCCTTGATCATCTGTTACATATTGAGCACCCAAACGACCTGGCATTGAAAAATCAACCTGAATAGTTCCACACTGCCAAACTCGCCCGATACAATCTTTTAATGAGAATTCAATTTTCGGCCCATAAAACGCACCTTCACCCGGCAATAAATCCCAGTCAAGATTTTTAGCATTTAAGGATTCTTCAAGTGCCGCTTCCGCTTTATCCCAAACTTCATCTGAACCGACTCGTTGTTCTGGTCGAGTAGAAAGCTTGTAAATAATTTCAGTAAAGCCAAAGTCGTCGTAAACTTCATGAAGCATATCGATAAAAGAAGATACTTCTTCTAGAATCTGCTTTTCTTCACAAAAGATATGCGCATCATCTTGCACAAAACCACGCACACGCATAATACCATGTAACGCACCAGATGCTTCATTTCGGTGACAAGACCCAAACTCTGCTAAACGTACAGGCAACTCTTTATAACTTTTGAGGCCTTGATTGAACACTTGAATATGGCAAGGACAATTCATTGGTTTGATTGCGAAGTCAAAATTTTCAGAGTGAGTTGTAAACATTTGCTCACTAAATTTTTCCCAATGCCCTGATTTCTCCCACAATGACCGTTCAACAACTTGAGGCGTTTTTATTTCCTGATAGCCATACTTACGCTGCTTAGCACGCATATAACTTTCAATCTCTTGATATATGCGCCAGCCTTTATCATGCCAGAACACCATTCCAGGCGCCTCATCTTGCATATGAAAAAGGTCTAATTTTTTACCAATTTTACGGTGATCTCGTTTTTCAGCTTCTTGCAATCGGTTTAAATAGCCTTTCAGCTGTTTTTTATCTGCCCAAGCCGTTCCATAAACACGCTGGAGCATTGTATTATCAGAATCACCACGCCAATATGCACCCGATGTGCGCATAAGTTTAAAATGCTGGCAAAACTTCATACTTGGAACATGTGGTCCACGACACATATCAACATATTCTTCATGATGATAGAGCCCTGGAGAATCATTTGAATCAATATCACGATCCAAGATTTCCATTTTGTAGGTTTCGCCTCGCGCTTTAAACGCGTCGTAGGCGTGCTGCCAAGTTACTTTTTTCTTTATAACTGGGTAGTCTTTTTTAGCAAGCGACAGCATCTGCTTTTCTAGCTTCAACATATCATCATCGGTCAATCGATGTTCTAAATCGATATCATAGTAAAAACCATTTTCGATCGTTGGGCCGATTGCCATTTTTGTATCAGGCCATAACTGCTTGATCGCATGCCCTAATAGGTGAGCGCAAGAGTGTCGTAAAATTTCTAAACCTTCATCATCTCTAGCCGTCACAATACTAAGTGATACATCACTTTCAATCATTTCACAGGCATCAACCAATACACCATCTACTTTTCCTGCAATAGTCGCTTTCGCAAGACCTGGACCAATGTCAGCAGCTACATCCATAACAGAAATAGACTGTTCAAAAGTTCGCTGACTTCCATCAGGAAGAGTAATTATCGGCATAATATCCTCGTTATCAGTGGTGACCCACACAAAAGATCACTTGAAATAATGTTTTAGTGGTGATTTATAATCATTGGTATAAATAAGCGCGCAATTTTATACAAGTAGCGCCAACTATTCAATTTTGAATCGATAGTAAAACACCAACCACACACCAATTCAGCTAAAATAACAGTTTAATCAGCTATACAGTCCAAAAAAAAGCCTCGACTAATTGCGAGGCTTGTAAATCTAGACCTAAATTTTAGTTTGCTTTAATTTCCGCTTTTGCTTTTTGAGCAATTTTATCAGGACGAATAAGAAAACGCGCTAAAGCTGGAAGCAACCACATACTACCCACCATGTTCCAAATAAACATAAAGAATAATAATACGCCCATATCAGCCTGAAACTTAATTGGCGAAAAGATCCAAGTACACACACCAATACCAAGCGTTATACCTGTAAAGCTAACCGCTTTACCTGTTGTTCTCAGTGTTTGAAAATAAGCTTCCTGAAGCGGTAAACCTTCTTTAAGCTTTGTTTCCAGCATACTATAGATATAAATACCGTAATCGACACCTATCCCTACACCTAGCGCGATAACAGGTAGAGTTGCCACCTTGATCCCGATCCCCAACTGAGCCATTAACGCTTCGGCCAAAACAGAGGTTAACGCTAAAGGTGTGACAATACAGATAACCGCAGCAAAAGATCTGAATGTGATAAAGCACAAAATACTTACCACAGCATAAACCGATATCAACATTACATTTTTAGCTTTTGATATGACCTGATTGGTTGCCGCTTCGACACCCGCATTGCCAGCAGCTAACAGGAAGGTATAATTTTCACTTGGGTATTGATCAATCAATTCCTTTAGCGTATCGACGACGCGATTAAGCGTATCTGCCTGATGATCTTTCAAATAAATAATCATAGGGGTCATGGAACAGTCTGCATTCACCATACCCGCTGGAGCACGCTGAATAGATGAGTTAATAATTGATTCACTCCGAGACAATTCAAACCATTTGAAACTACCTTCATTCAAAGCTTTAGTCACTAAGCGAGAAACGGTGACAAGAGATGCGGTAGATTCAACCCCTTCAGTATTTTCTAGACGCCACTGCATGCGATCCATGACGTCCATCACTTCATAACTAGAGCAACTTTCTGCAGGCGTTTTTATCATTACTACCATTACATCAGCACTTGTACTGTAATTACTGATAATAAAATCATTATCTAGGTTATATCGTGAGTCTGCCCTAAGCTCAGGCGCCCCTTTATCCAAGTCACCTATTTTCAAATCCTTCTGATAGTAAATACCGATTCCACAACCTAAAATGGCAATTAAGACAGAGATAGGCGCAACGCTAGGATGCGCCATAAAAGATAAGACTCGCCACTTTTTATCACCATATAGTTCGACTTTTTTCGCGTGCTTTAAGCCCCCTTTACTCAAACCAATATAAGACATAATAACTGGATGAAGAACTAGGTTCGTCACAATAATGACGGCTACACCGACCCCTGCAGCAACCGCTAAATCTTTAATTACATCAATTTCAATAAAGAGCAACGTCAAGAAACCAATCGCATCACTCACTAAAGCCAAAATACCAGGTCGAACTAAAAACCGAAAAGCTAATCGCGCACTCATAACAGGATTAAACCCTAGCGCCTGCTCAACAGCTAATTGATTGACGATCTGCACCCCGTGACTAATCCCTATTGCAAAAACGAGAAAAGGCACTAGTACCGAGTATGGGTCAATACCATAGCCGAGTAGATTAAGTATCCCTAGCTGCCAAATAACTGCAATGATAGAGGTAAGCACTGGCACGATCGTTCCAACCAAACACCGAGAATAAGCAAACAAAAAAGTCATTGTTAAGCCCAGCGTTACCATTGCAAAGATTAGTATTGCACCAATACCCTCAATGAGGTCGCCAATCTTTTTAGCAAAACCAATAATGTGAATATCTACATTTGGATTCTTTGCACGGTATTTATCTCTAATTTTTTCTTCTAATTCAAGTGAGAGCTGCTTGTAATCTAGAGGTTTACCCGTTTCAGGGTTAGTTTCAAAAAGTGAGGCATATACAATTGTCGACTTAAAATTATCTGCGACCAAACGCCCAACCTGGCCCGATTTAAGAATGTTCTGCCTTAAACTCTCCAAAGATGCTTCAGAGCCATCATACCCGTCAGGTATTACTGCTCCGCCACGAAAACCTTCTTCTGTCACCTCTATCCATCGCACACTTGGCGTCCACAATGATTTCATAGCAGATCGATCAACACCAGGCAAATAGAATAGCTCATCCGTTATTTCACTTAATGTCTCCATATAAGCCTTATTAAAGATATCGCCATTTTTTACTGAAACAGCAATCCGAATGGAGTTCCCTAAATTACCCAAATCCTCCCGATTATCTAACATATTAATAATGAAAGGGTGCTCTAAAGGAATCAATCTTTCAAAGGACGCATCCGGCCTGATCTGAGAGGCATTAAAGGCTAAAAATACCGTTAGCAATAAAAACACAGCAAGTATGACTGGACGGTTTGAAAATATAAGCCGCTCAATCATAGTTCCTGACCCGACAACCTCAATGGATTTGGCTGTTGGATTATTTTCTGGGTTTGACATTCATCAATCCTCTAGGATTTATATATTAAATTAATATTAGTTTAAATTTATTCCGGCAGAGCTAGTACGGTTTACGCCTCTCTCTCCCACAATAACCAGCTCATCTCGTGTGATAAACACGGCTGACGCGACACCTAAACGATCATCACGTACCATTTCAGAAAAGGTGCGACCGCCATCATCACTAAATAAAACAGAGCCAGAGTTTCCCATAATCGAGATATCACCTTCTCCATTATGAACAGCAGATATCAAAGTACTTTCAGTTCCTGTGTCTACCGCTTCCCACGTTTTCGCTGCGTCAACAGACCGAAACAAATTCCCCCTTAAACCAAACGCAAGCACACTTTGTTCTTCACCTGTCTCAGCTAAGCCAAAAAATGACCCAGCATATGGACTTTCAACCGTCTCCCAAGTTTCGCCCTTGTCTTCAGAACGAAAAAGCACACCCGCTTCACCACCAATCACCAAGACGCTTCCATCAACTTGAGTAATCGTATTCAAATGAAATCGATCAGGGTTATCCATTTTAGCGCCATAATTCTTCCAAGACGCCCCGCCATCAAAGGTTTTAAAAATAAATCCGTACGCCCCAACAACCAAGCCTTCTTTATCATTGATAAAAAACACATCCAATAACGGCTTACTTGCACCAATACCTGCATCAATTTGTGCATCTTCTAATGCGTATTCAGCATCTTCCAATGCAATCTCTAAGTCCTCACGATCATCTTCCTGAGATAACTCTACTTGCCCTTTCAACCTGTTAATCTGATTTTCAGACTGAGTAATAATCATTTGATTTGCAGAATTGCCATCAAATTGTTTTTCCCAAGTTTCGCCACTATCCGAAGAGTGTAAAATAACCCCCGAGTGCCCTACAGCCCAACCATCACGTACAGTCGGAAATACAACAGACGTCAACAACACAGACACTGGAACCGTAGATTGATGCCATTTCCCACCATTGTCATCAGAATACAAAACATGCCCTCTGGCTCCCACAGTGACTAAGCGCTCTCCAGCCTTAGCTATATCTAACAATAAACTCTGCTTTGCTTTAGCCGCTTTTACTGAAGGAGTAACTAATACATCGTCTACGGCTAAAAGTGGTGCACTTATACTACCTAGAGTAACTGCTCCCGCTAAAAGAGAAACACGAAATTTGGTGAATATAGCGTTCATTCATCATCCCTATTCATTTAGTGAAATACTCTCAAGGCTAGAGGATCACTCTAGACCTTGAACTAATTATAAATTATCTATAACGACTAGCGTGCTCGACGACGCAAGGAAGACGGCTTAAAGTAACGTTTATTAGGTACCTTTGTTTCAAAAACAGGCGCTTGGCGTTCCTCAGAATATAAGCCATTTACACTATACCGACGTGATTGAAGGTCATGATAAACATCTCCACCTGACCAAACGCCTGGTAATTCATAATAATTTTTCAATAATGCCATGCTCACACGCCATAATTCATCACGTGTATCGTACTGATCCACTAGAGCCACGCCCCAGCTATCTTCATCAATATAATAGACACGTTTTTTATAGATATGACGCGCGCTCTTTTTAAGTATTGCTTCTACAACATGAACGCGATGAAGCTCCCAACGAAGATATTCAGGGTTTAAGTGGCCAGGCATTGCAACATCTTTGTACTTGACGTCTTTAGCACCAATTTTATAATTATTATAAGGAATAAAAAATTCTTTCACGCCTTTGTATTCCCATTCATATCGGTCTGGAGCACCGTTATACATATCCGTATCATCTGCTGTTCGAGTATTATCCGACGACGCAATAGGTGAATCATACGCAAGGTTAGGTGCTCGCCTTACACGCCGCTGCCCGGAGTTGTAATCCCATGCTTGACGCTTTTCTTTAAGCTGATCCATCGTTTCATGAATCAATAAAGCCCCACCAGCCAATCGCGCAGGCGCTTTATTAAACGTTAGGTAATAGAACAAAATATTCTTCATCTTTTTAAAACTTCCTTCAGGGTTATGGAAGTTAAAAAAGACTTCTTGCTGTTTTGTAATAGGCGTATAAGAACCGTCACGCTGTACTGCAAGCTCAGACGAACGACTTGTAATAAAAATCCCACGCCAACGCGTTAAATGATTCCACATAACCTGCAAGGCTTTCTCATCGTTTTTTCCATGAAGAATAGGAAACGCGACACCACCAAAAGCATCTTTTATTCCAGCCCCACCTTTGGATAAGCTTGAGGTTTTTGCATTTTTCTTCGTATTTTCAAGTACCCAGTCAGGCATTGAGTGAGATCTGTGAGTAGGATAGACATTCATTTTGAATGTATCTGAGTAAGCTTCAAACAAGGCATACTGCCCTGGTGTCATATATTTCTTAAACCCTTTGTAATTGCTTTTATCGATTGAAAATTTAATTTCATCCGATGCAAAAGGGTCAATATGATGTTGACCAGATCCTTTATAACCCTCTGGTGGCTCGGTAATCCCCCCCGTCCACTCTGGAATAGTTTTCGTTTTATTCCCCGACTTGATCGACCCGAATGGGGTTAATGACTTACCTAACTTACTTGATTCCTTTGCTGAAACCTTTGCATGTACATTGAGCGACGCCAACATCAATGCTAATACACCACAGAGCAATACAGACTTGTTATTCATATAATTACCTTGAAACACACTTATTTGTTTACGATTTTTTTGATGGCAACAGAGGCTATTCATAAACACTGCCTCACAGACCTCCCCTATCATTTCCTTGAGTTTTAATTAAGCAGGAAATTAGGTAAAGAAGATTTGCCATCCTATTAATTTTTAGCAGATTTTTTCATTCTGTCTATATTAGTTTTGTTATTAAATATGTCTGCTATTGTGAAATGGCTTAAATTTTAAAGTCGGAACCGAATAATTTCCGATATTTGAAGAGAGTACTGAAGCGACTGATTAGTAATACTGGAACACTGAACGCCTTATACCACCGTTAATAGGACGACATAAAGCACTCTGCATTGATCTGAGATTAAGGTAAACTTTTTTCTACTATTTCTCTAACGTCTTTAGATAAATTATTTTTACCATGAATACGCTTTAATTGTGCAATCATTAATCCTTGCCTGTTCTCATTAAATTTTCGCCACCTTGTCAAAGGCATCACTAGTCTTGAAGCAATTTGAGGATTAAGGTCATCCAATTTAATAATATAATCAGCAAGAAATACGTATGCTTCACCGGACTCATTATGAAAATTCACCAAATTTTGCTGACAAAATACTCCAATAACGGCACGCACCTTATTGGGATTAGTCATATCAAAATCAGGTAAAGCAATGATTTTTCTCAAACCCTCCAAATTCATATAGCTTGAGCTGCCTGATTGAACCGAGAACCACTGCTCAAGTACTTGCGCATCAGTATGCCATTTATTATAAAAAGCAGTTGACGCTTCTTGAGCCGCCAACTCATAACCAGAGTTAACGAGCACACTTAAAGCTGCATGGCTATCAGTCATATTTACCGCTGATTCGAATTGCTGCTTAGCCAACAATACAGCCCGCTCATTTGGTGATGCTGACAACAGAGAAAGAGCGGTGTTTTTTAATGCCCGTTGAGACATAGCAGCGAAGTCTAAGCTAGCACTTAAACTCACATTTTCATGATACACCGCCTCCAATTCAATTTTAAGCGCATCAGACAATGCCGCTCGTACAAACTCACGAACATGATGAATTGCATCAACGTCCGCCTCATCTGAAAGCTCAATCAAGTAACTTTCTGCGGGCAACATCAGTAATTTACACACCATTGCCTTGTCTAGCGCTTTGTTGCGTAAAATTGACCTAAATACTCCTATAAATTGTTCTGATAGCTCAAGTGTTTCTTTATGCTGGTACTGCAAAATCATATTTTGAAGTACTCGCAGCGATAAGGTTTGACCGGCCTCCCATCGATTAAAGCCATCAGAATCATTTGCCAGCAAAAACAATAATTGCTCGTCAGAGTATTCATACCTTAATTTAACAGGGGCCGAGAAATTTCTCAGCAAAGAAGGGGTCGGCTCTTTTTCTACCCCTTCAAATACAATCGTTTCTGTTTGCCCAAGCAATTCAAACACCCAACTAGTTTGACCACCAGCTATAGCTAAAGGCAAGTCTTTACCCTTCTCGTCAATTAGACCGAGCGTAATTGGAATATGGAAAAGTGCTTTTTTATCGATAGGTACGCTATCTCCAGCACTCGCAGGACAAGACTGTGTAAAGGTAAGTCGATATTCTTTGCTCTCAGCATCATAAGAAGACGCTACGAATACTTCTGGTGTTCCACCTTGATCATACCAAGCTTGGAATTGGGTAAAGTCTCGACCAGACACCTCTGACATAGCCGCCACAAAATCTTCTGTGGTAACCGCCTCCCCATCATGCCGATCAAAATATAAATCGCTACCGGCTCTAAATTTCGCCCCACCCAGCAGTGTATGAAGCATACGAACCAATTCAGCGCCTTTTTCATAGACCGTTAGCGTATAAAAATTAGAAATTTCCATATAGGAAGAAGGTCGAACAGGGTGTGACATAGGCCCCGCATCTTCAGCGAACTGAGCCGTTCTCAGAAAGTTTACATCTTCAATGCGTTTCACTACCCGAGAATTCATATCCGCTGAAAACTCAGCATCCCTAAATACTGTAAAGCCTTCCTTTAAACTTAGCTGAAACCAGTCACGACAAGTCACCCTATTGCCCGACCAGTTATGAAAATACTCATGTGCAACGATTGCTTCTATTCGATGATATGCGGTGTCTGTTGCTGTATCGGTTTTAGCGAGAACACAAGATGAATTAAATATATTTAGACCCTTATTCTCCATCGCCCCCATATTAAAGTCATCAACCGCAACAATCATGAATATGTCTAAGTCATACTCTCGGCCATAAACATCTTCGTCCCATTTCATGGACCGCTTTAAACTATCAATCGCATAGTCACATTTATCTGCATTTTTTGAATCGACAAAAATACGCAAATCTACTTTTCGCCCCGAGCCTGTGATGTATTCATCTTTTTGACAGTGTAAATTTCCAGCAACCAAAGCAAACAAATAACAAGGCTTTGGAAAGGGGTCTTCCCACGTAACAAAATGTCGCCCTTCAGCTAAATCGCCCGATTCAACAGGGTTACCATTTGATAGTAAAACGGGGTATAAAGCTTTGTCTGCCTCAATACGTGTTTGAAATACAGACATTACATCAGGACGATCCGGGTAATAAGTAATACGCCTAAAACCTTCAGCCTCACATTGAGTACAAAACATCGAAGACGATTTGTATAAGCCTTCTAACCGTTTGTTTTCTTGTGGTTTAATCCAGGTTTCACACTCAAGCATAAATTCTGCAGGAACATTCTTAATTGTCAGCCCCTCACTATTAACCTGATAATCGTCTTTTGAGAGTAACTGACTATTAAGTTTAATCGATCTCAGTTCTAAGTCTTCACCATGAAGATAAAGCGATTCAATATTTGCCTCAGCACTACGTTTAAAATTTAAAACGGATAAAACTGTCGCACCATCTTCAAACAGACAAAACGTGAGCTTTACTTGCTCAAGTTCAAAATCTGGAGCCTGATAGTCTTTTAGGTAAATTGTTTTTACGCTGGATTCACTCATTTAATGATCCTTAATTGATCGTCTTTTCTCTTAATAACGAGACCGCTTAATGTCTAGATAACCGAATAACTACGCTGCTGATAATGAAACATCGAAAGAGGTATGCTTTCGAACATTAAAACAACCGGAGTCAAGTATCAAATACTGGCCCTTTATCGCCAGCAATTTACCTTCTACAATGCTTTGCTTTTCTAGGTTAAATGTTTTTATTTTTTCTGGCCATTGAATAGAGGGGTATTCAAACTGCCAAACCTCACCAGATTCAAGCTGGTTAATTTGTTCATCTGGGTATTGTGACCTTAAATCCGTTAATGGCTCCTTAGCGAGTTCAAAAAGTTTATCCCGCTCTTGCTCTAGGTCTATTTCCGCTACATCATGCTTGAGCATCTTTCGCCAATTTGTTTTATCGGCTACCCATTCCTTCATGATGACCTCGACCAAACCGGATAATTGTCGGGTTGATACGGATATAATTGGCAACGCTTGTATCGCGCCTTGGTCCATCCATCTCGTAGGCACTTGAGTGTGTCGTGTTATCCCTACTTTTAGGCCCGAAGAATTCGCTAGATAGACAATATGCTCCTGCATACAAAACTGCTCAGCCCATTCTGGCTCTCTACATGTACCTTGACTAAAATGACAAAGCTCAGGGCTCATCATGCAACGATCACACTGAGCTAGCTTTTTAAAGCATGGAAAACAGTAACCCTGATTAAAGCTTTTATTCGTTTTTCGTTGACAATGAACACAACGAATTTCACCGTTAGAAATAATACGAATATCTTTTCCGATATAAGCATTCATCTCTATTTTTTCATCACCAACATTCAAGTGATACGAAAGCGGTTCAGTTTTTTCTATCAACATTTTGGCAAGTCTGCCAGAAGCTAATTCGATCATCAGGCAACCTGTATATTGTGTTAATTAAAAACTTTGTGATTAAGCACAAAGCTTTAGTGAAGAATTTTTATGGCTGAAACATCATCTTTGGTTTTATCAGTCTCACACGGTTCTGTTTTCTTAGTCGAATCTACATACCCGACTCTCTCAGTTTCAGCGATTTGATGCTTCGCTTCATAAAGCATGATCGCTTGGAGGCAAATTTCTTTTTGCGCAATACTTAACACTCTCCCATCAGGCCATTTCCCCAACTCAATTGCTTGCTTGAACTGTTTATAAACATCAGAGTTAATTGCTTCGGCAACGTCTTCAAAATTCATTTTTAAAATACCTATTGTTCTATAAAAGAAGAACAGAATAACAACCACAAAAAATGGACTCAAGACTTTCATTAAATTGTAGCATTATGCTTGACACCATAAATACGAATAATTATCATTACCGTGAGTTTTGAAAAGGTAAATCTACTCAAAACCCGATCTCTCTCATCTAGAATTCACACCGTGTGAAGCCCAGATCGACACTCATTAACGTGCGTTCAATCTGGGTGCTTTTTTCGTTTATTAGCTTTCAATGCAATCGTTAACCCACCCCAAATCAAGCCTGAAATTAGACCATACAAATGCGCAGCATTTGCCATCCGCCCCCAACCTAACCATTCTGTGACAGGTGTATAACCTAAAATTAACCAAACGAGACTAAACTTCATTAATATATCTGGAAAGAAAACCTGCGGCTCATAATGTTTCCACAACCAACAATAACCAACCAAACCATAAACTACCCCCGACATACCGCCAAACAAGTAACTGGTTTCGAATAACTGAGCAACATTTGAGATCGCCGAAACAAACAACGCCAAAATAAGAAAAGAAAATGAGCCTTTTTGTATTTCTAACTGACCACCCAAAAGCCAAAGCATCAACAGATTAAAAGTGATATGCATTACATTAAAATGTATAAATACAGGACTTATTAAACGCCAAACCTCCCCTTGCCCTAGAGTGATCAATAAACCTTGAATACGACCATATAATGTATTCAAATCAATGGCTAAACCTTCACGACTAAAACTAAAAGGATCCAAAATTAGAAAAGCTCTGAGTATCGATCCACCCTGCCCAAAATCAGTCAGCAAAGCAAACACAATACTTAAGAGCATAAACGTATAAACTAATGGCGCTTGCGAAGGACTCGCACGAGGATAAAGCACCTCAATTTGAGATCGTGAAAATTTCTCTTTAGGCATTCCATCTAAATGAAACTTAAATGCCTGATCAGTCAAATAAAGCTGTAAAGCATCTTTAACTTGCTGCTCCAAACCCTCACTTTCAATAAATAAAGCTTGCTCACCCAACTCTTCAGTGATTCGATGCACTAAACCTTGAGAGTCAAGCCAATGACTAAATGTAGACAAATCTGACTTTAATGGAACACACGCTATTTTAATCATTCACGCTCAACATCTACCCAAATAAACTTTTCTCGACTCAAACATCGCTCACCATCCATTCGGTATGCGATAAGCCGCCCATATTTAACCGCACTATAATCCAAGCAAGCAATATTTTCGGTAATTGGCGCAGGTTCACTCGACATCCAGTAATGCCCTACAAATACTGGCAACTCCGAAGAGTCGTAATGTATAAGTTTTTGCCTTTCAATCGCAGATAAATTGCGTTTAGCCATTTCAAGCGGTAACGGGTCTGGCTGAAAAACAACATCATCATAAGTCTGAGGTTCATTACTCCAAAACTTGGTTCGAAACATGTGTCGTGCAAGACCATCTTTGCCTAGAATCGTTTCACCATTAGGCAATTCAAGTGCAGTCCCTCTTGTGAGCTTATCAATCACTCCTCCCGCAAAGGAATCGCTATTAACCGATTCATGCAATATATCCACATCAATACAATGCGAAGGTGAAAGTGCTTTAAAACGTAAAATAGCGCTGTTATCCCAACAAGCATGCACGACACGAAAATGATCCTTTTCAATAAATAATGGTATCTCGTGAAACCAAGCTAAAAAGTCTTTCCATTCTTGAGGGTGATCTTCGAACTGCTCAAGCGTTTCTCTTATTAAGCGATGATGCCTTGCATTATGCTCACGCAGGTATTGATACCCGCTACCTTTTCGCCCTTCAGTGCAGTAACACATGGCATTATATTCATGATTACCCAATACTATTTCAGCTTGCTTTTGATCAACCATATCTTTAACAATATGCAAGGCTTCTCGAATACGGGGACCCCGATCAACAATATCTCCTACAAAGATCACTTTTCTGTGATCATGACGGTAACACCCTTGGCGGTGCTGATATCCCATTTTTTTCAACAGACTTTCTAACGAATGGGCACAACCATGCACATCCCCTATCAGATCATAAGCTTGGTTCATATTTGTTTTTGTATGAATAAATGCCACTACATCAATCCTGTTTAACCGCTTATCAAACTATTTGCCCAACCGAGCTTTTCACGACAAGTCTCATAAAAATTATGGGTCGTAGGATGTATCAACCTCACTTTATGAGGTTTTTTCGTAATACTAACCGTGTCACCAGGCGCAACAGGTATATGGTGCTGACCGTCGCAACTTACTTGCGGGTATATTTCATTCCCCTCACCAATGATAATCTTAATTTCACTTTTCCCATCAACAACAATGGGGCGACTACTTAATGTATGAGGAAACATAGGAACTAGCGATATCGCATCTAACTTAGGGTGCAACAATGGCCCCCCTGCAGACAAAGAATAGGCTGTTGAGCCTGTAGGTGTCGAAACAATCAATCCATCCGAGCGCTGACTATAAACAAACTGCCCTTCGATAAATAAATCAAAACCAATCATTCGAGTAGATTTGCCCGGATGTAACACAATATCGTTTAAAGCTGTACCAAAACCGATAGGTTCACCCTTACGCTTGACATGAACATCTAATAAGAAACGCTTCTCTTGTATATATTTACCTGACAACACCTCACTTATTTTTGATTCTAAATCACTTGGTGAAATATCCGTCAAAAAACCAAGCCTGCCACGATTAACACCTAACAAAGGAACACCAGATTTAGCTAGCTCTCTTGCTGCACCAAGCAAACTACCATCACCGCCAATCACGATCACCAAGTCACATACTTCACCCATCATTTTGACACTTGAAACCTGTAAGCCATGACCGGGCATTAACGCACCGATATTCTCTTCAATGATTAGATGATAACCCTCACTCACTAGAAATTTTTTGAGTTTACGCAAAGTTTCAACAACCTTTGCGCTTCCCATTCGGCCAATCAAACCAATATTGCGAAATTGATCCATATTTAAATCTATACCTTCAAACAAATAATTCGTCACGAAACACACATTCATTTTATTGCGCCATCTGTAGCGTTCATCTTAACAGATTTTCTTTACGCAAAAATAAAGGATCTACAGTAGAATAATAAGGAGGAGGAGCCTTATTAGCACTTAAACAACATTTGGAACTTTATCACCAAAACCACGCCAACCTTGAAGCCCTCCAGTATGAACTGCCAAAATACGGCTATCAGGTTTTATGCGCCCTTGATGCACCCACTCAAGCAATCCGTACAGCATTTTACCGGTATAGACTGGGTCCAGTAAAACATTATGCGCTTGATGAACACCCGATATAAAATCCGTCAAGCGTGTGTTTATTTTTGCAAAACCACCAAAATGATAATCATGACTAATTTCCCACGGATTCACACGCCGAGCCAAGCCTAAATGGGTTTCAACCCTAGATTCAAGATCATATGCTCCTTTAAGGGCAGAAAACCCTACACATCGAGCTGAGCCCAAATTAGCACTAACAATACCCGCCAGTGTTGCCCCAGAGCCAACAGGACAAGCAACCACATCATAGTTCATTTCATCAGTCGACCACATGCGATCAAAAAGCTCTCGCACCCCTAAAACACCTTGCTCACTTGACCCACCCTCAGGAATAATCCAAGCATCAGAGTATTTTTTAGAATAATCTTTTATGCAATCAACAGGCGCTACATTTCGATATTCTCTACGACTCAACCACTGTAAACTCATCCCCCAACCAACACAATCTTGAAGCGTAGGCGACAACTCCTTTGGCTTTTCTCCCCGCACAACTCCTATCGTTTTGATCTGTAATTTTTTTCCTGCATACGCTAAGGCATGCAAATGATTCGAATAGGCACCACCAAAACTCAACATACTCGACTTACCGGCTAAATTTGCGGCCAGAACATGATGCTTAAGCTTGTACCACTTATTACCCGATATAAACGGGTGAACTTGATCCAACCTTAGGCAATCAATCACAAACTTACGCCCTTTGCCCAAGTTAAAATTCAATGCCTGCACCGGAGGAGTTAAATCAAAACTCTCATCAAAATCGGATATATTTACTATTGACGACTTAATCATGAATTACATGCTTCTCACACAAATCACTCACACCTTGCTCAAATTCACTTGGAACACTTATCTTTTCAATTGGCTGCATACAAGCCTGACCAGCAGCTGATACATGAGAACAAACAGAGCTCTCAAAATGAGCCAACCAACGAAGATAGTCCGCCTCTGTAACAAAGCATTTTTTAGCAACAAACCCCATCGGGTTTTCTGCATATTCATTTATTTCCAAGGCACTCATCGTAATATGGCCCACACCTGGGTGATAGGCGACATAGACAACCTCTAATGCTTTTAACTTATCGAAGATTGACGAGCCTTCATTACCATGACCAATCGACTCACTCAATTCTTCTAACTCAGCCCGCAATTGTTCTTCACGCTCATCTCGATAAGATAGATCAATATTTTTCCGCTCCAATTGCTCGGTCAATAAAACAACTTGCGCCTCCAGCTTTTGTTTCTCTAGCCCACCTCGATCACTTTCGTTTGCGCTCTTTAGTTTTTCCTCCAAGCCAGAAACAAGAGACGTTTGGTTTGAAATTTTATCTTGGAGACCGATAAATTGATCATCTCTCGATGATAACTTCCCTTTGAGCTTTTCATTTAAGAGCTTTAGTTTTTCGATTGTCTGATGCTGCTCTTGAAGTGTGTTTTTGTAAGCATGAAGTTCAATTCTATGTTCGCGGTCAGAACTATCTGAACTCGACTCCTGATGAGACTCTAGCGTTCTAATTCGTAACCTTTGCTCCTTCAAAAGCCTCGCCAATTTAATTCTCTTCTCAGGGTCGACAGTAACATCGTGCTTTTGATCTAGAACAGGCACCTCTGAAGAAGGCATAGACGCCACAGACAAGGTCGGCACAACTTCTACAGGCTTTTCAAATACCAACCTTAAACGGTTTTTATCGACTGCTTTTCGCAGCAAAGAGAAATCATTAGACCCTGGTGTCATATCAGGATCCCAAAGGTCATTTTGATGCCAATTAATCGAACACTGCCCTCTGCACGCTAATCGTATTGGCCCACCACCAAGATCTGGCCCTGGCCCACTTACTTTCGCAAATCGTTCTACGGGAACATTCCAACCAGCATCGGCTAGGCCATCTTCATCAAAGTAAAGTTTAAAGAAAACAAGCGCACAAATAGACCCGGTTCGACTAATGACAACGTAAACAACCTTTGCCTCTTCGTCAGCATAATCAGGTAAAACCCCTAAACCACTTAACAGTGCCTCAAACTCCGAGAATAACATTTGCCTGGAGATCTGATTATCCTCCATAAAAAATACGGCCTCATATTCACCAGATTCTCGGATCCCCATAATTTCCCCTAAAAAATCAAATTAACTAAATCAATTACCATTAAAATAAGTCTAGTAGAGCTAAAGAGAAACACACGATTTATAACAACAGATTACCGGACTAAATTCACACATTTCGTGTTCAGAACTTAAAATAGGTATAAGCAATTGAACTTGCAACTAACAGAGGGGTATTTAAGACAAGGACTAACAGTAAAAAACTATAACAACAGACTTTGAAAAGACACACTCAAGCAAGAGAAGATAAACAAAAGAGGAGATCACATTTCCTCTGCATCATCTTCTAACTCTTCATCATCATATTCATAATTGGCTATTTCTAAAACGTCTTCTTCATATTCATTCATAACAACTCCAACTTCTAATTATTAAAACATCAGAACCAAGAATAAACATGAATTATAAAGATGATATAAAGATGTGAAATTAAACTAGACTTTATTTTTTGCATGAAGAAGAGAATTGAGAAAACTACTTGATAATAAAAAGTTAATGGCGGGCCGGACGGGACTCGAACCCGCGACCCCCGGCGTGACAGGCCGGTATTCTAACCAGCTGAACTACCGGCCCGCAACTAAACTTTTTACTTACTTTTAACCATCTATTTAATGCTCTTGTCACCGAACATAGTATAAATAAATGGTGGGTGGTACAGGGATCGAACCTGTGACCCTCGCCTTGTAAGGGCGATGCTCTCCCAGCTGAGCTAACCACCCAACAGGGTAGATTTTCGATATTGAGTCATATTAGTGTAATTGGCGGGCCGGACGGGACTCGAACCCGCGACCCCCGGCGTGACAGGCCGGTATTCTAACCAGCTGAACTACCGGCCCGCAACTACTTACACTACATTATAAAAGCATGCTTTTATAATTACTTCAACCAATTTTCTGTTCAGAAAATTGGTGGGTGGTACAGGGATCGAACCTGTGACCCTCGCCTTGTAAGGGCGATGCTCTCCCAGCTGAGCTAACCACCCAACTCCAAATCGAGAGCGCATTCTAACGATTTCTAAGGCTCTGTCAATTAGAATTTCAAAGAAATTACTATTTTTTTTCAACTTAAACCAATCTTTGTATTTTTTAGCAGAAATTGACTACTTCTTAATCAAATCCAAGCAAAAAATCACACAACCAGACAACCTTCAACATTTTCTACCCAACACCTATCCACCAAACAAATGACCAATTACCTTTTGTAGATCATTTTAATTAAGTGTTTGCTTGATACGCTCCATATTACTTCTACGATTGTCTCTCATTGCTGTTTCTCGCTCCGTAGCAGCTAGCGCACCCTCATCAACTTCCTCTTCAATAAAGTAACTATACCAAGGCAAACCATCACCCTCCTCGTCACCCACTTCTTTAACAACCACCGGTGCTGGCTTTATATTATCCGCCAGAGCATTTCTTTCAAGGCGATCAAGAACCAGCTCTTCCTCAAGACTAAGCGGATTACGAGGCTTACGCCATGGCGCAAGCCAGTTACGCCTAATAATTTTCTTATCCTCAATGGCAGCAAGGTAGGCCTCTTTGTCATCTGCCAGCAAATACAACTCCTGCTCTAAGGTCATCACATCATCACCCCTTAACTCACGATAGATATCACTAGGCAAATAGAATATTGGAAAACCAAACATAAAGTTGTTTGACCAAGGCCATATTACAGAGAACCAACCATATTCCTGCATATCTCCCCTGAGAAACTCTTCAGCATTCATCGCATCTGTTGGGTGCCAGAATGAATGCGTCAAGTACCTTGTTTTTACCATTTCCTCCATCGCAACATCCCGCTCAACCAGCTGCACGTCCGCTGTGGCCATTTCTTCCTCTGCATCAATTAACGAATGTCGCTTAGAAGGCAAAGACACTTCAGAGTGCCTAATATAGGTAATGGAACCTGCATCAATCTGTAAACCCACATCAGCCTGTAAGTTAAGATCAAATGCCATCATTAATTTATCATCAAATGCCTCAAAGCCAAGCAACGGCAATAAACTCTTTCTGACTGCGAAGTCATAACTGCCCGCCGGAAGCACCACATAAGTGTAACTACCCGCCCTTAGATTAAAAATAATCTCATCATTAATGTAATAACTAGGTGCAGTTAATTCCTCTGACGCCCATTGACTATCCGGACGAAAAAAATAAATTAAACCGTGCGTCGCTTTATCCCAAGAATACCCATCCAACTCCTTAAACATTGCGCCATCAGTGTTCGGAAAATAAAATGACCCAAGGTTTCGACCTGTGGACCAATAAATAGATGGATACCACCCCCGCGCCTGTTTATGAAAAGGAGCCGAGAAAGCAGACGAGTTATGGGCTGTTTCCGCCATCGCCAGACTAGGCACTAGCAGAATAAGTCCTACCAATAAAATACGCATTAGTTGATGCATTGAATCCTTCACCTCTATTTAGATCCTATTATTTTATCAATATCTTCTATTCGTTTTTGGGATCTACCGCATGTCATTGAACATCAGGCGCTTCAGTCCTATTTTTTATATTCAACTGAAGCTTGTTAATTTGTCGCTCCATACCAACCACACGCTCATTGAGCTGAAGACGACTTGCATTTATCGATGAAATCGCTTTTTTACTTTCTTCCAACTGTTTTGATAACGACGCCATCAGCACTAGCTGCTTATTTACCACTTCCAATGATTCTTCCTGCTCTTCTCGCATAATAGAAACTTCATTTGCCAACAATAAAACACGGCCATCCAACTTCTCTGACTCGCCTTGAAGCACAGTAGACTGTAAAGACAAACTACTTAAGGCCGTCTTGTGCTTTAGCCGCTCCCCCTTTGTCTCCTCCTCAAATTTAGCGCGCCACTGTCTCACACCTTTCAAATCATTATTTATTAATGATAGTGATTCTGAATTTTCTTTAATCCCTTTCTTATTACGCTCATTCGATATCACCCACAACTTACGCATTTCACCATCCAAGAAGGCTAACTTCGACTGTACAACCGAACCACTTTGCTCAATCTCACTTCCAGTAACATTTAACTCTCCCTCAAAACGCGCCATCAACAACTTACTTCTGCCAATAAAGTCAGATGCCCCTTTAAGCTCTTCCTGCATCATTAACATCTCCCTCTGCTGCTCTTGATACGCCCAAGCAAAAAAAACGCTCAGCACTATAAGCGCTACAACAAGCAAAGGTGTTAAAATAGATTTTGTACGATCAGGCTTTGCAACCTTTACTTCCTTTTTATTAGGCTTCTTAGCCGCCATTTGTTTGGGTGCTTTTTTAGTGCGATTCTTAAATTGATCTAAATCTTCTATATCGGGACGCAAGCTATCCATCAATTATTCTCAATAATTATGCTTAAAAAATGTGATTTTAACGTTAGAACGATGCAATAGTCACCACCAAATTACAAATTGGATTTGCATGGTTTGAAGCGAGTCTCTACTATATGCGGTCTTTTTTTGGTCCAGCGCTACAAATTCTAAGGAATTTTCGAGCATCGATTGGACGTTTGTTTAGTGAATTGAGGTAACAAAATGCAGCCAGTAGTGGGTATTATTATGGGTTCTAAGTCGGATTGGCCGACAATGGAGCACACCGCTAACATGCTTGATGAATTAGATGTACCTTACGAAGTTAAGGTTGTCTCAGCTCACCGCACCCCTGACCTATTATTTAATTACGCAAAACAAGCCGAATCTCTTGGTATACAAGTCATTATCGCGGGCGCAGGTGGCGCAGCACACCTACCAGGCATGGCAGCATCCCAAACCAATCTACCTGTTTTTGGTGTACCAGTACAATCCAAGACTTTAAATGGTATAGACTCATTACTATCAATCACACAAATGCCTGGAGGCGTTGCGGTTGGCACACTTGCAATAGGTAAAGCAGGCGCTAAAAATGCTGGACTGCTTGCCGCTCAAGTCATTGCGTTACAAGACCCAAAAGTAAAAACAGCGATCAACAATTTTCGAGCAGCACAAACCAAAGCTGTTTTAGACCAATCAGACCCTAGAGTGTAATTCATGAAAAAAATTGGCGTTTTAGGTGCTGGACAACTAGGCAGAATGCTTGCGCTAGCAGGTTATCCTCTAGAGCTAGATTTTCATTTTTACGATACCTCTGGCCACCCTAGTGTAGGCCTTGGAGATATTACCATTGACACAAAAGGGGACACTAAAAACCCTTCTTTGACAGCTTTTTTAAATGATGTTGATGTTGTCACATACGAATTTGAGCATCTACCTCTAGATCTAACTCAATACATTGAAAAGAAAGCAGTCCTATACCCCCCTTCAAAGTCAATTGAAGTGTGTCAAAATAGAGCAGAAGAAAAAGCATTATTTACTAAGCTAGGCATCCCAACACCTAAATATCATATTATCAACAACGCCGCCGAACTAAAAAACGCCGTTGAAGACTTAGGCTGCCCTGTTGTCGCTAAAACAACAACCGAAGGCTATGATGGTAAAGGACAATTTGTTATTCGCTCTCTTGAGCAATGCGACGAAGCCTGGAATACCATCGGAAAGTCTTCAATAGGCACAATGACGTTAATTGCAGAAGCATTTGTTGACTTTAAACGCGAACTATCAGTTATTGCTGCGCGATCAAAAAACGACGAAATGGTTGTTTACCCATTAACTGAAAACAGCCACCATGAAGGCATTCTACGCTACTCAATTGCACCCGCACCTCTCCTTCAAAAAGACATTTCTGATCAAGCAATCAGCTACATAAAAGAATTAATGCACGAATTGGGGCATGTGGGAATTTTAACCTTAGAGTTATTTGAAACAGAGAACGGACTTGTCGCTAATGAAATGGCCCCTAGAGTGCATAATTCAGGGCACTGGACAATAGAAGGCTGTGCCTCTAGCCAATTCGAGAACCATTTGCGCGCTATCAGTGGCCTACCACTAGGCTGCACAACAGCCTACTCCCCCACCTGCATGATTAACATCATTACAGAGAAAGGAGATATCAATAGCATTCTGGCTCTACCTTACGCTCACGTCCACCTTTACGGTAAAGAAGAAAGAGAAGGGCGTAAGCTAGGACATATCACAGTGAAGGCCGATACATTAGAAGAATTGAAATGGCGAGTGCAAAACATTGCCTCCTTCCTACCCGGAACCCCTAGCTTTGAAGGTAGCAAAGGCAAAGCTTGTCAACCCAAAACCTAAATACAATATAGCCCTAAGCTAGAGTAGTTATCTAAGGCCAACCTAGGATAAATGCTCCAGCTCACTCTCTTCAAACCAATCCTCATCCTCATCCTCATACTCGGACAACGACTCCGCCTTATTTGAAACATCAAGATACAAGCAACATTCCATGATTTTATTATTGACCTCAAAATACCGGCCTGCCTGAGTATATTTATCCTGCAATGACTGCTGCACAACCGCATCAATACAAAATTTAGGCAAGCCCATTTTAAGATAACAACCATGACCTACTAATTTATTCTTCAACCTCCCTAAAAACCGGTTCGACAACTCTAGAACCCAATCAACCAACATACTTTCATCACCATCACCATCACCAGGCATGGTTTCTATCAGTAGCTGCCTCGGAACGCTCAAACACAACATTACCTTCACATCTTCTGAAAAAGCTTCTATATAAGCCCTTAACACACCACCAGACTCACCCTGAGACGCGACCTTAGTAATATCACAACCAAGACTTTCAAACTGCTTAATGCACGTTGAATCAAACAACTCAATAATACGCTGCTCAGTATCCATTTCACCTCCTTATAAATAAAAAAACCGACAACAACACCTAACAGAATTGAGTATAGTTGCCAGAATCGAAAGTCGCGAAATTTATCAAAAAAGTTTTCTGCAGCAAAAAGATTTAAACAAAACAAGCATAGTTTATTTTCAGCCAACGCAATGACATAGCATAGCAATATAGATTCACCAAAATATCAATGCTATTATCCTCCACACAATAAAATACCACACCAACCTTAAACAAATGGAGAGCCGCTCATGGCGATCGAACTACCAGCACTACCTTATGCAATTGACGCATTAGCACCACACATTTCACAAGAAACGCTTGAATTCCACCACGGTAAGCACCACGCAACTTATGTTGCAAAACTAAATGCGGCGATTCCTGGCACTGAATTTGAAGGCAAGTCTCTAGAAGACATCATTAAAACTGCTAGCGGACCTGTTTTTAATAATGCGGCTCAAATCTGGAATCACACATTTTACTGGAACTGCTTAAGCCCAAATGGTGGCGGTGAACCAACAGGCGCCCTAGCCGAAGCAGTCAATAGCACCTTTGGTTCATTTGCTGAGTTTCAAGCAGCATTCAACGATAAAGCTGTAAACAACTTTGGCTCTAGCTGGACTTGGTTAGTTAAGAATAGCGATGGCTCTTTAGAGATCGTTAACACCAGCAATGCCGGCACACCAATGACTGAAGGTCAAACAGCTATCTTAACTGTTGACCTATGGGAACACGCTTATTACATTGATTTCCGCAATGCTCGCCCTGCATATCTAAGCGCATTCTGGAAACTTATAAACTGGGAATTTGCAGCAGCAAACCTAGCATAATTAATTATTGAGCCAGGTATTTAATAAAGTACCAACTCAATAAAACTAAAAAACCAAGGCACTTGCCTTGGTTTTTTAGTTTCTAATAATAAAAAGTGACTGCAAAAATACCTTTTAGAAATTCTGCAGCCCCAAAGCATATTTTTAGTCGACGTTATTTAACTTCCATACCACCATAAATACTATCTACATCTGGCTTTATTAGCGCTTTTAATTCTTCTTCATCTTCACCATTACTCTTTTTGATTGACAAATTCAACCTCCAAAGCTCATCAAATTTTTCAACCGTAACAGCTCTTGTCGCCTCTCTGTCACGTAATATTGTGGGACGCAGAAATACAATCAAATTCTGTTTACTAACTTTAGACGAAGTACTTGTAAACAGGCGCCCCAACCAAGGAATATCGCCCAAAAGAGGCACCTTACTCTCACTTGTTACAACATTATCTGAAATTAAACCACCTAAAATAATGGTTTCACCATTATCAGCCAATACATTCGTTTTTATCTGTCGTTTAGTGGTCGTAATATCCGCACCAGCCGTTGAATCTTTCACGCCAGATATTTCCTGCTCAATTTCTAAACGAACTAAATTACCTTCACTAATACTAGGCGTTACAATCAGCTTCACACCTACATCCTGACGCTCAATTGTTGTAAATGGATCGGCTGTACCGGCACCCGATGAGGTTGATTGCCCAGTGATTATCGGCACATTTTCACCAACAATAATTGAGGATTCCTGGTTATCCATCGTTATAAGCTTAGGAGTTGATAGTACGTTTGCACTCGCATCTCCCTCCAAAGCCTGTATTAGCGCCCCCCAACTCACATCGCCACTCGTTCCACCAATACCAGCAGTGATACCATTAGATGGAGAGCCAATAGTTGAGGCATCAAGATCATCACCATCACTTGCAATAAGCGCACCCAAAACATTTGCAGTACTGATACCTATCTCACTAAAATTAGTAAATACACCCGGTATAGAGCCGCCCTTATCAAACATTGCCCACTGAACGCCTAAAGAATTATCGTTTGCATCAGATATCTCAACTATAGCCGCTTCGATCAATACCTGGGCCCGACGTATATCCAACTGTTCAATTACGCCATCCAGCTCTTGGATCACAGAAGGTTCAGCCCGAATAACTAGAGCATTAATTGATTCATCAGCATACACTGTCGCTTCAGTTTTTTGATTTTTACCTTTTGCCCCTTCACTACTAATCGACCCCATCAGTCCTTTCAAAAGCTCAGCAAGACCTTCTGCATCGGCATGCTTTAAACGAACGACTTTCGTTTTTCCACCTGTTGAAGAAGGTTGATCCAACTTAGTAATCAACCCTCTCATCTTTTCTCTAAACGGTTCATCACCACGAAGTATTAAACGGTTGCTACGCTGATCAGCTACCACACTAAACTTTTTAGCCGACCCCTTCCCGCTACTTTTCCCAAGTTCAGCAGGCGCAAGCTCTTCAAGCAACTTAACCATATCACCAACCCAAGCCTCTTGAAGTTGCACAACTTCCAACTCATATTTTGAAGGGCTATCCAATTCATCAATAATTTTACTAATACGCTTAATATTTGCTAAATGATCACTAATAATCAAGGCATTTGCAGCAGCAACACCAGCAAGATGGCCATACTTTGCAACCATTGGGCGAAGGATGGGCACTAATTCTAATGCACGCGCATTATTAACTTGAATAACACGAGTTACTATTTGCTCAGAAGGTACTTTCCGTAAAAAACGATCATTTTGAGCAGATTGCTTGGCATCATTTTGACGTACAATTTTAATGACATCAGTCCCTGGAATGGCAGCGAAACCATGCACACCTAAAACAGCTAAAAACATCTCATACACAGCAGCTTTATTTAGAGACGTATTAGAAACAACAGTGACCTTACCTTTAATACGCGGATCGATCACAAAACTATAGCCAGTAATATCGGCAATTTGAGTCACAAACGCACGAATATCAGCATCTTTTAAATTTACTTTCCAAGTCTGCTCTTCCGAATGAGCAGCCATTGACAATGGCAGAACAATACAAGCAATTGCATGCATCAAATAGCGTATTAAAGACTTCATACCGAACGGCTTCTCTTTTCAAGTAATTAAATTTTATGAGTTATCTTAAAGGATAATTAATAAAAAAACTGGCACCATCACGCACAACCTCAACTTCTAAGCTGCCTTGTTGGTACAATTCTTTCATTAGATTTTTATCCTTTTTTATATCTCCCAAAGGGTTCCCGTTTACAGAACGTATCACATCACCTTTCTGCAAATTCAAACCTGACAGCATTGGGTTACCGCCTTGATAAACATATCCGCCAGCACCTGGCGTTAAACCTACCGATGTTAATGCCTTTTCAGGATTAATTGATATCTGCTTTGTTGCTTCATTTATAAACTGCTCAGGCGACTTTACACGCTCACGAGGCTTTGTTCGAACAGACTTAGGCGCTTTAGCAATAATATTCTGTCCTTTAGCTGCTTTATCATCAAAAGATAAGGTTTCCAGCTTGCCATTACGTCGCAAAAGTATTCGATCGCTATAAACTTCTTCTAATACGGCATTTCCCGGCAAAGTTTCACCCAAACCATAATAATTGGAAGATTTACCAATCTCTTCAACTATAGCACCTGATGCGCCACCCTGCTCAGATGTAAAAACCCCTTTCAAGATTAACCTCAAGCGAGTTTTAGGCGCGGTCACAAGTTTATCTACTTTTTTAAGTGCAACGACCCCTGCCTTCCCAAACAAATGGAATCGAGAAATCGCTCCAGAATGCCCCTCCACCTTCTTTTCCAAAACCGACGACACCTGAGCAAGCATCATCGGCTCATCGGCCGAAGCTGCCACTAAATGCCAAACAAATTGAGCACTTAAATAAGCAGCATAAACCACCAAACAGACGAGCAAGCCTGACTGAAGCCTTGTGATTACTTTTTGCTCTACTTTGAATTCCAAACCATTACCTTTTTAATAAACGAAAACAATTACATTCAATTATAAATATTCTTCTTAACCTTAAATACTGTATCTGTTTCATTAGAGTTTTGCGGCCAAGCTTCATCCGATAAGTCTAATAATCTCCGCTTAACTGTTAGCATAGCAGTGCCTTCAAGGTTTAATAAGCCTTCGATCAAATCAAACGATGCATCAACATCGCGTACACCTATAAAAATATCCCCGTTAGTTTTCGTCTCCAGCCGACCTTTAAACATTGGTAACGAACGCTCATGCAACTTCCTTCCAGCAGGGTATGCAATATCCCCACCACTCCATGAAAACAATCCACTTGCTGATTTAAACTGATTATCGGCCACTTCAAACTGAATACCTTTCGCCACAAACTGACCACTTAACTTAACTCTCTGCCGCTTAAATAATGGGGTCAAATGCGACAAATTAATATCAGCAGATGCAAGTTCAACATATGTAGAACCTAAACCAACATCCGCCTTTAAGCTCACAGCCCCCACGCGACTGTTAATATTCAACTTTACAGGCAACTGCAATGACAGTAACCCTAAAAGGGAAACATCCCAATCAATGATTGACTCAATATTTTGATATCGAACAAGCGCTTTTCCATCCCAGATAGTTCCATTAAGGGAAAGTACTTTTACAGGTATGTTTTTCCCTATTAACTGAGGCGCAACCCCTTTATGCCAAATAACATCAGCAGGTAATGATGCCAACAAGAACAGCATCAAACTCAATAAAAACAGACTTAAATATAACGCAGTTTTTTTTATCACTCTTTTTATCACGCTTTAAAATCAGAACAATAGAATTACTATGTTCAAACATACATTTACCGAAAACAAATAACGATAACTGCCCAGTTTAAAAAATTCGCCCAATTACAGACTATTTAGCTTGTTAAAGCTACTTTTATTACCGCTTTTTCACACCAACACACCAGTACTTATTAGAACCTTGCTCTACCACACAGCCTCAATCATTTTACAAAAGCGTTAAACAATCAAAAAAAAACCCCGGCAGTTGCCAGGGTTTTAGCTTTTAGCTCAGAACAAAAACTACATCATTCCGCCCATTCCACCCATACCACCCATTCCGCCCATATCAGGCATCGCTGGACCAGCAGAATCATCAACAGCATCAGTAATCATACACTCTGTTGTAATCATAAGACCGGCTATAGAGCCAGCAGATTGAAGCGCTGTACGTGTTACTTTTGCTGGATCAAGAATACCCATTTCCAACATATCGCCATATTCACCTGTTGCAGCATTATAACCAAAGCTACCTTCGCCTTGCTTAACTTTATCCACAACAACAGAACCTTCTTCTCCCGCATTTTCTACGATTTGACGAAGAGGAGTTTCCATTGCACGACGTAGCAGGTTAATACCAACTGTTTGATCTTCATTATCACCTTCCAGATCAGTAATCGATTGTAAAGCACGAATTAGTGAAACACCACCACCCGCAACAACACCCTCTTCTACTGCAGCGCGAGTAGAATGAAGCGCATCTTCAACACGTGCTTTTTTCTCTTTCATTTCTACTTCTGAACCAGCGCCCACTTTAATGACGGCAACACCACCAGCAAGTTTCGCAACACGCTCTTGTAACTTCTCACGATCGTAGTCAGAGCTGCTATCTTCAATTTGCTTACGAATCTGTCCAACACGTGTTTCAATTTCAGCATGCGCACCAGCACCATCAATCACAGTCGTATTTTCTTTACTGATATTCACTCGCTTAGCAGTACCTAGTGCATCAACCGTTGTTGTCTCCAACGAAAGGCCAAGCTCTTCAGAAACAACCGTACCACCGGTTAGGATAGCAATATCTTGAAGCATTTCTTTACGACGATCACCAAAACCCGGTGCTTTTACAGCAGCAACTTTCACAATCCCACGCATATTGTTTACAACAAGCGTTGCTAATGCTTCGCCTTCAATATCTTCAGCAATAATTAATAATGGCTTGCTCGCTTTTGCCACAGCCTCTAATACAGGCAATAATTCACGAATGTTAGAGATTTTTTTCTCAACGAGTAAGATAAATGGATTATCTAACTCAGCACTCATATTGTCCTGATTATTAATGAAGTAAGGTGACAGGTAACCACGATCAAATTGCATACCTTCAACAACATCCAATTCATCATCAAAACCATTACCTTCTTCAACGGTAATAACACCTTCTTTGCCTACTTTTTCCATTGCTTCAGCAATAATACTTCCTACAGAAATATCACTATTCGCTGAAATAGTACCGACCTGCGAAATCGCTTTATTGTCTTCACATGGACGAGCAAAGCTTTTAATTGCTTCAACAGCAACCTGCACACCCTTGTCGATACCACGCTTTAGGTCCATTGGGTTCATGCCCGCAGCAACTGATTTCAAACCTTCATTTACGATAGCTTGAGCCAATACCGTTGCAGTAGTCGTACCGTCGCCCGCAGCATCATTCGTTTGTGAAGCAACTTCCTTCACCATTTGAGCGCCCATATTTTCAAACTTGTCTTTAAGTTCGATTTCTTTAGCGACCGAAACACCATCTTTTGTCACGGTAGGCGCACCAAAAGATTTATCTAAAACAACATTTCGACCTTTTGGCCCAAGCGTTACCTTAACGGCATCAGCCAAAACATTTACACCTGCCAACATACCTTGACGAGCTGGATCACCAAATTTAACGTCTTTTGCGCTCATAACAATTTCCTACTTAATATATTTAATTCGTGAAAATCACCGATTTACGGTGACATATAGCTTAATTGATAGACCAGCTTATTTTTCAATAATGCCGTAAAGCTCACTCTCACTCATAATCAACAATTCTTCACCATCAATCTTTACAGTGTTACCCGAGTACTGGCCAAAAACTACAATATCGCCAACTTTTACAGCTAATGCCTGCACATCACCATTGTCTAATACCTTGCCTGTACCTATAGCCAAAATTTCACCCTGCGAAGGTTTTTCAGCAGCACTACCTGGTAAAACAATACCACCGGCACTTGTAGTCTCTTCTTCTTTACGGCGTACAACAACACGGTCGTGTAACGGACGAATATTCATCTCAACGATTCTCCTGATAGTTTTTAATTCAAGGCTGAGTCTATTCTTCAAATAGAATAAACAATATTTAGATATTCATTTAAACAGCAAAAACAATATTTTAAACTGCATACTGATTCTGAATTTTTTAATTGCTAGTATAAATGGGGCCGATAAGCCCCTTTTCAAGCACGCTAGTCGAAATTTCCCGATAAATAGAATTATTTTTCTTTTGTCTCATCAATTTCGCGAAAGTCGCCGTCAACAATCTCTGTATCATCACCTGAAACGACCCCCTTTGGGTCATTAAACGCATTAGAGGTAGCGTTATAAGTTGTTTGTGAGTAAAAAGAACCTGAGGACTGACGTGTTTGTGATTTTTTCATCATCATACCCAACCATTTAGTTGCTAAATAGCCTCTTACACCCGGCGTAAGCAATAAAAAGCCTATGCCGTCCGTCACAAAACCCGGCGTTAACAATAGCGCACCCGCCACTGCCAACATAAGACCTTCGCCCATTTCAACGACAGGCATTTGCCCTGCTTGCATTTTTTGGTTCGCACGCACAAAAGCACTTAAACCCTGCCGCTTTAACAATGCGACACCAATGACAGCCGTCATTAAAACAAGCAATACCGTATAAAATGCACCGACAAAAGAACCCACTTTAAGTAGCACTAACATTTCAACAATGGGCACCACTAGAAAACATATAAAAAGAAATCGCATCACATAGACCTAAGTTAAACAACTATATACATTCAGATAAGTATTCATTAAACCCTGATGTTATAATAAATGCGGCCAAGTAATGAAATTTCAAGACAGAACAATTTCAAATTAAGCCCTTTAGTTTTTCCTTTATTAGCCAACAATAAATGTTATGCGTATGACTGCCATTAATGACAACGACCAAGCCATCCTACAAACACTCGCTAGCATCCCCTACGGCAAAATTTGCACTTATGGCGCTATCGCTAAACTTTCTGGCAATAACGGCAAAGCACGACACATAGGATTCATACTTAAAAATCTACCCAAAGGCAGTGCTATCCCTTGGCATCGAGTTATAAACAGTCAAGGTAGGATCTCTTTTCCAGAAGATAGCAAACACTATCAACAGCAAAGAGAACGTCTTGAAGCAGAAGGAATTAACGTACTCCATGGAAAAGTTAGTTTAAAGCGACACCTTTGGGCTGGTTAATTTCTCTTTACCAAGCTAATAGAAACAATTCTCAGCAAAACCACTAAATATAGTCTAAATTAAGATAGTTCCATACTTTTTATGTAGTCAAATCATATAGATTTAGTTAAAGGTAGTTTCCATAAAGGTCGCCTTTTTATTACAACCATTGAGAGCGCGAAATTACGACACACATGAAACATCATCAACTAGTCAAAAACTTAATTAAACAACACCTTCCTAGCAATGTTAAAGAGGAAGAGCTTAGCGCCTTTCTTATCGCGTTAAGTAATGGCTATTCTCAAGCAGATAAAGACCGACAACAGTTAGAACAATCAATTAAACTTACTTCATCTGAGCTAATATCAAGAAACAAAGTACTAGAACAACAATTAAACGAACTAAAACAAACTAAAAATGCGCTAGAAGAATCTCATTCTTTACTTCACGCAAGCCTCATATCAAGCTATGAAGCTTTACTTGTCTTAGATTTGAAAGGCAAAGTTCGCCTTTATAACCCAAATTTTAGTAGCATGTTCAATGTCGATACAGATAAAAAACAACTAAATACAATTGATGAGTATTTAACAATAGTCAGGTTCATTAGCCTGACACCAGACAAATTCGAAAAAGACTTCCTAGACACATTCGCCACCCCCGAAAAAAAATCCCAATATGAACTTAAAACAAAACAAGGCCGCACTATCGATGCACGCTCTAGCCCACAATTATTAGGGTCAAAAATAGTTGGGCAAGTATGGAGCTTTAGAGACGTTACCGAACTAAAATTGAAAGAAGAAGAAGCACGTTATCGCGCCTACCATGATTTATTAACAGGCCTACCAAACAGACGCTTACTTTCTTCCAGATTAAATCAAGCGCTTAACAACCTCAACAACGAAAACAAAACAGCTTTATTATTTATTGATTTAGATGGTTTCAAAGATGTGAACGACTCACTTGGGCATGGTATTGGTGACGCCCTCTTAAAAGAAATCACTCACAGAATAGAGCATGATATCCCACAAAACACGATGCTTTATCGGCATGGAGGCGATGAATTTATTGCAGTAATGGAAACTCAAACAGAACAACAGCCTTCTGCTAATTTTGCCCAAAAAATTGTTGATTCTTTCGTCAGCCCTTTCCATATTGGAAATGAAGAAATATACATGAGCGCCAGCATTGGTATTGCTTTAGCGCCAGATCACGGTGATAGTGCAGACAAACTTATAAGCAATGCTGATATCGCCATGTATCAAGCAAAGCAAAGAGGAAAAAATGCTTTCGTAATCTACCAAAACAAATTAAACGAACAAGCACCACACCGCTTAAAAATTCGAAACCAATTAAGTATTGCACTAGAACAGAATCAGTTTGAATTGTTTTTCCAACCTAAAATATCGCTTGAAACAGGCACAATTAAAGGTGCAGAAGCACTGATACGCTGGAGCTCTGCTGACGGCCAATACAGAAGCCCACTTGAATTTATACCCATAGCAGAAGAAAATGGACAAATTATCCCGATTAGCCAATGGGTCATTAGACGTTGCTGCCAGTACCTTAAAGACTGGCAAAATGATTTAGACGACGATTTCGTACTTGCATTAAACATTTCAGCCAGACACTTTCAGAAAGGCTTACTCCAACAAGATATGGCAAAAATGATTTCTGAAGTTGGCATAGACCCTTCAAAACTAGAGCTTGAAGTGACAGAAACTGCAATTATGGACGATATTGATTTAGCAGTACAAACCCTAACCGAACTTAAAGAAATGGGCATTAGAACGGCTATTGATGACTTTGGAACAGGCCATTCATCCTTAAGCTATTTACGGAAACTGCCAATTGAAGTCTTAAAAATAGATAAGAGCTTTATTGATGAAATTCTGATTTCTCAAGAAGACCAGACGCTCGTACGCGGCATCATTAACATGGTCCATGCATTAGGAATTGATGTTGTAGCAGAAGGTGTTGAAAACCATAGTATGGCCTCATTACTACAGGAAATGGATTGCGACTTAGTTCAGGGTTATCACTACTGCCGCCCTGTACCTGAAAATGAATTTATCGAGCTAATCAAAAATAGACAATGCTATATCTAAAGCTTACTACCCTTAATCTATAGCCACAGCTAAATAAAATAACTTACGGTAGTACAGCGTACTTGCCATTGAACTTAACACAGAGATTCTGATTCTCATCAAGCACAATAACCTCTAAAAGAAAAATTGCTTTCCCACGACTTTCATAGCTTTTTTTTATATGCGACATATCCGCTTCGCTCGGCGCAGCCACCTTTGCAATCAATCGCCCCCTTAGTGGTCTTAAATAATCTATCTCTCCTTTAGCAACGACTATATCGCCCTCTAGCCCAAGCTCCCTTGCCTTTAGATCGGTCATACCCCAAGCTGTAATTACACATAAATTGTAAAGGCTTCCACCAAAAGCTGTCCCTTTATCATTTATATTCTTATCTAACGGCGCACTCACGACAAGCGTGTCACCCGTATACTCATCAACACAGATACCAGCAGCTCTCGCTAAAGGAAGGTGCTCTATGACAAAATTCTCAAGGTTTTTACCTGCTTTTATTTGATCAGACATAAGACTCAACTACCTAGGCTCTCTTAAACGAAAAAAGGGGCTATATCATAAGATATAACCCCTTTCATTCTATTGATGCTCACTAAAAATTCATAGTCATTCGTAAAACATGCAATGTATTAACAAATATCTGGCTGAATTTTCAGGATACCAAAGTAGATTAACTTATTCAGCTTCAGCTTCAGGCATATCTTTCATGCTCAACTTAATGCGACCACGATTATCAACATCTAGAACTTTCACTTTTACTTGCTGACCTTCCTTCAGGACATCAGTAACTTTCTCAATACGCTCATTCGAGATCTGAGAAATATGAACCAATCCATCTTTACCAGGCAAGATATTAACGAATGCGCCAAAATCAACAATACGCTCTACCTTACCAGTATAAATCTGACCAATTTCAGCTTCGGCGGTAATACCCATAATCATATCGATTGCAGCTTGAGCACTGGCATTATCTTCGCCATAAACCTTAATTGAACCATCATCATCGATATCAACAGATGCGCCAGTTTGTTCTGTAATAGAACGAATCGTTGCGCCACCCTTACCAATAACATCACGAATCTTGTCTGAGTGAACCTTCATCGTACGCATTGCAGGCGCTTTATCAGATAAGGTTTCACGCGGATTTTCAAGAACCTTGTTCATTTCACCAAGAATATGAATACGCGCAGCATGAGCCTGCTTAAGCGCAGCATCCATGATCTGCTCATTAATACCTTCGATTTTGATATCCATCTGTAAAGCAGTAATACCTTCATCGGTACCGGCTACTTTAAAGTCCATATCACCTAAGTGATCTTCATCACCAAGGATATCAGTAAGAACGGCAAACTCCTCACCTTCTTTAACAAGACCCATTGCAATACCTGCTACAGGCGCTGCTAGAGGTACACCAGCATCCATCATTGCCAAGCTGCTTGCACATACACTTGCCATTGAGCTTGAACCGTTAGATTCAGTAATTTCAGATACACAACGTATGGTATACGGAAATTCTTCAGAAGTAGGCATAAGTGCCTGCAAACCGCGTTTAGCTAATTTACCGTGACCAATTTCACGACGCCCTGGAGGACCCATACGACCACATTCACCTACAGAGTATGGAGGGAAGTTGTAATGCAACATAAAGCTTTCTTTGTATTCGCCTGCATAAGCGTCAACAATTTGAGCATCACGAGAAGTACCCAGAGTTGTCGCTACGATCGCTTGTGTTTCACCACGCGTAAAGAGAGCAGAACCGTGCGTATTTGGTAATACACCTACTTCAACTGCGATAGGACGAACAGTACTGTTATCACGTCCATCAATTCGAGGTTCACTCTTAATGATTCGACCACGAACAACCTGTTTCTCAAGCTTAGAGAAATAACCCTTAACATCTTCAGCTGAAGGTGAACCTTCCGCCTCAGACACTAGCTTTTCAACAGCAGCTGATTTCAATTCACCTAAAGCACTGTAACGAGCCATTTTATCACTTACTGAGTAAGCAGCACTGATACCTTCTGAGTACTCAGATGCAATGCTATCAGCTAAAGCTGTATTTACAGCTTCTGGCTTCCAATCCCACTTTTCTGTGCCAACTTCTTCAGCAAACTCAGACACCGCCGTAATGATTGCTTGCATTTCTTGGTGAGCAAATAAAACCGCACCTAACATCTCATCTTCAGTCAATTCTTTTGCTTCAGACTCAACCATCAATACTGCGTCTTTAGTACCAGCAACAACCATATTTAGAAGCGAATCTTCTAAATATGCATTGGTTGGGTTTAAGGTAAAGCCTTCTTCGTCAGTAAATCCAACACGTGCTGCGCCTATAGGACCATTAAATGGAATTCCTGAAATGGCTAATGCTGCAGACGTACCAATCATTGCTGCGATGTCTGAATCATCAGTTTTATTCGCAGACATAACCGTACAAACAACTTGTACTTCATTCATAAATCCATTCGGAAATAATGGACGAATTGGGCGATCGATTAAACGTGACGTTAACGTTTCTTTTTCAGAAGGACGCGACTCACGTTTGATATAACCACCTGGAATTTTACCGATAGCATATTGCTTTTCATTGTAAAATACAGATAACGGAAAGAAACCTTGGCCTGGAACAGCTTTTTTAGCGGCAGTAACTGCAACTAAAACGGCAATATCGTCCATAGTGACTAATACAGAACCAGTCGCTTGACGCGCAATTCTACCTGTTTCAATTGTTACTTCTGACTTACCATACTTAAATTTTTTAATGACCGGATTCACATCGGCTCCTTATATATTTTATATTTTCATTAATTACGTTTTGCAAAATAACTACGACTAAAGCTTTACGTCTCAATGTTCTTTATAAACATGCTTACGACTAAAAACACTCAGACATAAAACTTTATGGCCTTCTACAAAACACTTGCTTACTTTTTAAACTCTACCTTATAAAACGAAAGAACCGGCGTATCTATCTTTCAAGATAAGCCGGCACTTAATTATCTACACTGTAGATGAAACAACACAAGGCTGCTTATCGACGTAGACCTAAACGAGCAATAAGATCAACATAACGTGCTGCTTTTTTACGCTTCAAGTAATCCAACAACTTACGACGTTGGTTTACCATGCGAATCAAACCACGACGTGAATGGTGATCGTGCTTATTTCCTTTGAAGTGTGATTGCAGCTTATTGATGTTAACAGTCAATAATGCAACTTGTACTTCTGGAGATCCAGTATCGCCTTCAGCTTGCTGGTATTCGCTTACTACTTTTGCTTTTTCTTCGGCATTAAGAGCCATAGTTATTTCCTTTATAATATGCAGTTTAATAATCAGCCATGACCGTGCATATTTACAGTCAGGCGTCTTGAATTGTTGACTCGATAAACATTCAGCATTCAGTAATAGTGTTTAATTCACTCAGTAATGAAATTCACTAAACGTTTTGGCTGAATCATGCCATCTTCAAGTACATCAACAACACCGGCAAAAACATCATAAGACACCTCATGAGTATTTGAGTTTTCAGTATTGTTTTCAGCAATTTCTCGAGAAACATAGATACTGGCCATACCAGGCTCAAGATCTATATTTTCAGCGTCGGGTATTCTAACTGCTTGGCCAAGTAATATCGACCTTGCAAGCTCATTATTTAGGCAAACTTTAGGTGTATTTGGTAATAAGCAGTCGATTGGTAGTATAAACTGATCTAACTCAAGATTTATAACACCCTCTTCGGCCTCGTCAGCGAGCGCATCAAGCACATCCATCGTCACTGAGTCTTGTAATGTAAAGTGGCCCGCTCTATAACGACGAAGCATAGAAACATGCCCCCCACACCCTAATTCGCCACCAATATCTTCAACCAAAGAACGAATATATGTTCCCTTCGAACACTCAACTGTAAGGTCTAATTCAGCATCACGAAGATCAGTTAAGTCCAGGCGGTAAATTGTAATGGGTCTTGCAGGACGCTCAATTGTAACCCCCTTTCTCGCATATTCATACAAAGGGCGACCTTGATGCTTCAGCGCAGAATACATTGAAGGAACTTGAGTAATGTTACCTATAAAAGGCTTAAGTACTGATTCAATGAGCGCTTCCGATAATGCCGGCACCACATGAGTAGACACTTGCTCACCTTCACTATCACCCGTTGTACGAATATCACCAAGCGTAGCGGTTGTGTAATAACCTTTATCTGCATCGAGCAAATATTGAGAGTATTTGGTTGCCTCACCAAAACAAATTGGCAAAACACCCGTTGCTAACGGATCTAGACTCCCCGTATGACCTGCTTTTTGTGCACCAAATAATCGGCGCACTTTCTGCAAGGCAAAATTAGAAGTCATCCCCTGAGGTTTATCTAATAATAGGACGCCATTTAACATACGCCCTTTACGTCTACGAGCCAATCTAGCTTAACCTTCCGTTTGATCGTTATCTTTCTTTCGCGCTTTTGTTATCAACTGGTCTAGCTGTCGACCACGCTTAACAGAAGCATCAAAATGAAAACGCAATTGAGGAATTGTGCGAAGACGAATCATGCGACTCAATTCACTTCGTAAGAAACCCGCAGCACCATTAAGAATACTAATAGTCGTCTTAACCTCCTCGGCATCCGCATCTAAATCTTCTGCAGTGAGTAAGGTTACATAGACATCCGAGTACCCAAGATCTCGAGCAACTGTTACTTGATTCACAGTTATCATACCGAGACGCGGATCATTCAACGAAGATCTTATTAATTCAGCCAGATCGCGCTGCATTTGATCTGCAATGCGGTCTGTTCGATTAAATTCTTGAGCCATATATTATATATACCGTAAACGATTATGATTCTAAAGTACGTTCAACAGAGACTTGATCAAATACTTCAATCTTATCGCCAACTTTAACATCGTAGTTTTTCACACCTATACCACACTCGGTACCAGAACGAACTTCATTCACATCATCCTTAAAGCGACGAAGTGATTCTAATTCACCCTCAAAGATAACGATATCATCACGTAAAACACGAATATTTTTATTACGATGAATCGTTCCTTCAACTACGATACAACCAGCTACCTGTCCAAACTTAGGCGATTTAAAGGTCTCACGTACTTCAGCGATACCAAGTATAACCTCTTTAAACTCAGGTGCTAACATACCAGTTAAGGCTAACTTCACATGATCAATAATTTCATAAATTACGCTATAGTAACGTAAATCTAGACCTTCAGCTTCGATAATGCCTCGAGCTGTTGCATCCGCTCGCACATTAAAACCAATTACAACAGCATTCGACGCTAAGGCAAGCGTTGCATCAGTACCGGTTATACCACCAACACCACTTGCAACAATTTTAACCTGAACTTCATCATTACCAATTTCATTTAATGCTGAAGTTAGAGCCTCTAATGATCCACGAACATCAGTTTTTAACACAACATTAAGGTGGTTAACTTCGTCTTTCCCCATGTTCTCGAACATGTTTTCAAGCTTAGCAGCCTGCTGACGATTCATTCGATCTTGGCGAATTTTCACATCACGGAACTCAGCAACTTCACGCGCTTTACGCTCATTATCCACGACGACAAACTCATCCCCCGCATCAGGCGTTCCACTCAACCCTAAAATCTCAACCGGAATCGATGGACCGGCCTCTTTTACTGATTGACCATTCTCATCTTGCATCGCTCGAACACGCCCATAAAACGTACCCGCTATAATAATATCACCAGCAAACAAGGTACCATGCTGTACAAGTACTGTTGAAACTGCACCACGCCCTCGATCTAAACGAGATTCAATAACAACACCTTTAGCTGGAACATCTTTTGCTGCTTTTAGCTCTAACATCTCAGCTTGGAGAAGCACTGCATCAAGTAAAGCATCAATCCCTTCACCCGTATGAGCCGATACATTTACAAACTGAACATCACCACCCCAGTCTTCTGGAATAACATCTTTCGCTGCCATCTCATTCTTAACTCGATCAGGGTCAGCAGATTCTTTATCAATTTTATTTACCGCTACAATTATCGGCATTTCAGCTGAACGAGCATGCTGAATAGCCTCTTCTGTCTGCGGCATAATACCGTCATCAGCAGCCACAACAAGAATAACTATATCAGTACTTTTCGCACCACGCGCTCTCATCGCAGTAAACGCAGCGTGCCCCGGTGTATCAAGGAAAGAAATCATTCCATGACCGGTTTCGACATGATAAGCACCAATATGCTGAGTAATACCACCAGACTCGCCACCAGCAACCTTCGCTTTACGGATATAGTCAAGCAATGACGTTTTACCGTGATCAACATGCCCCATCACACTTACGACAGGTGCTCTTGGTGACTCAAATCCTTCGTAATCAATACTTTCAAGCATTTCTGTTTCTACTGCATCTTCAGAAACAAGCTTCACTGTATGACCTAATTCCTGAGTAATAAGTACAGCAGTTTCTTGATCAATGGCTTGATTAACCGTCGCCATAATCCCCATACCCATTAATGCTTTAATAACCACTACACTTTTTAAAGACATTTTATCAGCTAATTCACTGACAATAATGGTTTCACTAATCGCTACTTCACGAATGACTGGTGCAACAGGTTTTTCAAAAGTGTGCGTACGCTTTTGTTTGAATTTTTTCTTCTTCACTTTCAACTGGCGAGGTTTATCATCATCCAATTTAATTGCACTAAAGACCTCTTCTTTTTGGCGATTTGGACGATGATGGCCCGCTGACTTAACATGTTTTTTAGGCTTATCATCTTCTGCTGCTTCTTTCTTTTTCTGCCATTTTTCTTTCTTTTCATCAGCTGCTGGTGCTGGTGCTTTTTTATCAAACTTGGCATTTTCTTTTGACTTTTCTTCAGCCGGCGCTTTTTTCGGTGTTTCTGCTTTTTTAGCCTCTTCAGCTACTTTAGCTTGCTCAGCCTCTAACTCAGCGTTCTTAGCTTGCTCAGCAGCAAGTAAAGCGGCCTTCTCTTCTTCCTGCTTTTTCTTTTCTGCCTCAAAATCCATTTCTGGCCGCTTAACATAAGTCCGTTTTTTACGCACCTCAACATTAACCGTTTTAGTTTTACCCTGACCCGCAGACATTTTTAAGGTCGAATTTGTTTTTCGTTTGAGTGTAATTTTCTGAGGTTCTCCCTCTTCTTCACCATGACTACGCTTCAAATGGCTCAACAATGTTTTCTTTTCTTCATCGGAAACGGCATCATTTTCGTTACGAGAACTAAGTCCTGCGTCACTAATTTGCTTCAACAGTCTTTCGACTGGAGCACCGATATCGTTTGCCAGCTGCTTAACTGTTACTTCTGACATGATTCTCTCTCCTGACTACCGTCATTACTATTCTTGATCTTCGAACCAAGGCGCTCGTGCTGTCATAATTAATTTACCGGCACGTTCTTCATCCATCTCATTAATTTCCATTAACTCATCGATAGATTGCTCCGCCAAATCTTCCATAGTGACGATGCCTTTACTAGCGAGAACTAAAGCCAAGTGCGACTCCATCCCTTCCATATTCAGTAAATCTTCAGCAGGCTCTTTGCCCTCAAGCTGCTCTTCTGACGCCAACGCTTCATTCAACAATGCATCTTTCGCTCTGCGTCGTAATTCTTCGACAATATCTTCATCAAAGCTTTCTATTCCAAGCATCTCCTCTAAAGGTACGTACGCAACCTCCTCTAAAGAAGTAAAGCCTTCGTTCACAAGGTCAGTTGCTAAGTCCTCATCTACATCTAGTTTTTCAATAAACAAGTCAACAAATTTGCCCGCTTCAGCCTCTTGCTGTTTGCCGGCATCTGCCTCCGACATAACATTTAGCTCCCAACCTGTTAATTCTGCAGCTAAACGTACATTTTGTCCTGAACGGCCAATGGCCATCGCCAAATTCTCTTCAGCAACAGCAACGTTCATTGAGTGAGAATCTTCATCAACAACAATTGAAGCCACTTCCGCGGGCGCCATCGCATTAACAACTAATTGCGCAGGGTTATCATCCCAAAGAATAATGTCAACTCTTTCATTCCCTAGCTCACCCGAAACAGCTTGAACTCGAGCACCACGCATACCAACACAAGCCCCTACGGGATCAATCCGCTTATCATTTGATTTAACGGCAATTTTTGCCCTTGAACCGGGATCACGTGCGGCACTTCGGATTTCAATAACTTCTTCTGAAATTTCTGGCACTTCAATTCTAAAGAGTTCAATCAACATTGCTGGCGCAATACGACTAAGAATTAACTGAGGTCCGCGTACTTCAACTCTAATCTCTTCCAACAAAGCACGTACTCGATCCCCCATACGAAAGACCTCACGAGCAACAAGATTTTCACGCGGTAAAAGTGCTTCTGCGTTATTACCTAAATCTACAATTACATTGTCACGCGTAACCTTTTTAACTGTACCCGACACAAGCTCGCCTACACGATCACGATAGCTATCAACAATCATTTCTCGCTCAGCTTCGCGAACCTTTTGTACAATAATCTGTTTTGCAGCTTGAGCACCGATCCGACCAAATGCAACTGATTCAACTGGTTCAGTATGTCGATCTCCAGGCTGTAATTTAGGATCAATTTCAGCCGTTTCTTCCATAGTAAGATCAGTCCCTAAACCCGGAACTGCATCATTATCTACTACAGTCCAATGACGGAATGTTTCATGATCACCCGTTTTACGATCAATATTGACCGTAATATCTGCATCTTCGTCTTCATAACGCTTTTTGGTTGCAGCAGCTAAAGCCAGTTCAATAGCTTCGAAAATAACGTCTTTTGCCACGCCTTTTTCATTCGAGACTGCCTCAACTACCAGCAATATTTCTTTATTCATTGCGTCATTCGCTCCAGTATTCAAATTCAATCAAATTGAGGTACTACATTCGCTTTTTCGATCGCTTCAAGGGGAAACAGAAACTCTTCCTGATCAACCTGAAGGACAATTTCATTCCCTTCTATGCCATTTAGTACACCATTAAACTTTCGCCGCCCTTCATAGGGCATGCGCAATTTTATAGCGACATGGCTACCTTTAAACCGCTCATAGTGAGATAAACTATATAATGGACGATCCATTCCTGGTGAAGAAACTTCTAAGGTATAGTCGCCGGCAATAGGGTCTTCTACATCAAGCACACCACTAATTTGGCGACTCACATCTTCACAATTCTTTAATTCAACACCGCTTTCACTTTGTTCTTCATCAGAGGCAGATTCACCAGCTAGGCTTTCAATGAAAATCCGTAACACCGAATGCTTGCCTTGTGAAATAAATTCAATACCCCAGCATTCAAACCCTAAACCTTCAACAATAGGACGAATCATTTCTTCAAGTAATCGTTTTTTAGCTGACAATACTAACCGCCTCATTAACTGCATACTTTTCTGAAATGTTTTCACATAGCAGAAACAAAAAATGGGCCTAATGCCCATCAATACGAAAAAACCCCTTCACTGAGGGGCTTTTTGCAAGATTTCTTTGAATGGAACCAACGAGAATTACCCATATTCGTTAGCTTAGACCTTAAAGAATTAAACTTTCCTTAAGGGCACTCCATCTCAAGTGGCCGCATTATATTCATACAATCTGCCAGGGTCAACCACCCTGCAAATTATCGCCACAAAAAAAACAACATAAAAAAACCCGCTACAAAGTAGCAGGCTTTAAAATTGGTGCCCAAGGCCGGATTTGAACCGGCACAGCCATACAGCCACTACCCCCTCAAGGTAGCGTGTCTACCAATTCCACCACTTGGGCAACTTCAAACTCACTCCAACTCTACCGCAGCATCTTTAGCCGGCGATTCAAGCTCTAACGCGTCAACTTCAGCCGTTCCTTCTGAAGAATTCACCATTTCAGCCGGTGCTAAAAGACCCTCTTCACTTGATGCAACCTCAGCTTTTTGCTTGGCGATAACCGCCAACGAAATACTTGTCACAAAGAAAATAACCGCCAAATAAGCCGTCATTCTAGTCAAAAAGCTTCCACTACCCTGACTACCAAACACAGTCTGTGAAGCACCACCACCAAATGATGCACCCGCTTCAGCGCCTTTTCCTTGCTGTATCATCACTAGACCAATCAAACCTAATGACACTAAAATATGAACAACAATTACTGCGGTCTCTAACCATTCCATACATCTAACCTATTGATTCATCACACTCAATTTAACAAAGCACTAAAGCACTAACTGCTTAAAGCCATTTGCTCGCAAATGCGCGAAAACGCCTCTACTTTTAAGGAAGCACCCCCAACAAGGGCACCATCTATATCTTCTTGAGCAAAAAGTGTTTCCGCATTATCTGCATTAACACTTCCGCCATATAAAACTACTAATTTCTCAGCTAAGCACTCTGATTTAACCGAAACCAACTCACGAATGCACTTATGCATCGCCTGTGCCTGATCAGGTGTTGCTGTTTTACCAGTACCTATTGCCCAAACAGGCTCATAAGCAATAACAACTCTAGACAACTCAGACTCATTAAACACATCAAAAACTGCATTTACTTGCTTAGCAACAACTACTTCTGCCTGCCCCGCTTCACGTTGAGTAAGTGTTTCACCCACACACAAAACTGGTTGAATATCATTAACTAACAACTGCCTAATTTTCTCAACAACCAAACTATCCGTTTCAGCAAACAACGCTCGTCGCTCAGAATGACCTACTAGACACCACGAACACTTTAAATCAGCTAATATTTTAGCGGAAATTTCACCCGTATATGCGCCCTCGTCATACGAAGATACATTTTGAGCAGACAACTCAACAACTGAACCAACCGCTTGGCTAGCCACTTCTGACAGCAATGCTGACGGAGGCGCAATCAAAACCTGCATATTTTCTGACAAACCAATGCTTTCCAAAGAAACCTTAAATGCTTCAAAATAATCTCGCGTAAAAGCGACACCACCGTTCATTTTCCAATTTCCCGCCACAATTTTTTGTCGCGCACGTTGTAGCATAAATAACACCAGCTTTCAGAAGGGCGCAAATACTAACCGAGATACACGACACTTACAAGTAGTGATACCAGCATTTTACAGCAATCAACCTTAAAGCTTATTGAAGCATCACTTTATTACCACAATGCCTCCAACAACCCATTACGCCAAAGCGCTTTCAACTACCTCGACCAATGCATCAACAACAGAAGAAACCAACCCTCCATCAACACCTTCGGCCATAACGCGAATCAATGGCTCTGTACCTGAAGCCCGCAACAACACACGCCCCTGACCTTCTAACCGCGCACCCTGCTCTTCCATTGCAGCAACTATTTGCGCATTCTCCATCGGATTTATTTTTTCCTTTATCCTTACATTCTTTAATATCTGAGGTAATTTAGACATCTCAGACTTCAAGTCATGCAAAGTTGCTTTTTCTCGCCACATGGCAATCAACACCTGCAACGCTGCAATAATCGCATCACCCGTTGTTGCCTTATCAAAACAAATAATATGGCCTGAGTTTTCACCACCAAGCTCCCAATCATTTTTAACCAATTGCTCCATCACATATCGATCACCAACATTAGCACGAACAAATGGAATCCCGCGCTCCTTCAAAGCAAGCTCGACCCCAAAATTGGTCATCAGAGTCCCTACTACACCTCCTTTCAAACGGTCTGCAATTTGGCGATTTTTTGCAATAATATAAATTAATTCATCACCGTCAACCAACTCACCTTTGTGATCAACCATAATGACACGATCACCATCACCATCAAATGCTATCCCTAAGTCAGCCCCAGTCTCCAAAACTTTTTCAACCAAGCTTTCAGGACTTGTTGAACCAACCCCCTTATTAATATTAAGGCCATTCGGCTCAACCCCAATGGTTTCTATATCAGCGCCCAACTCTCTAAATACATAAGGTGCCACTTGATAAGTTGCGCCATGCGCACAATCCAGCACAATATTCATTCCCTCAAGCGACATAGAGGAAGGAATAGTCCCTTTGCAGCACTCAACATATCTACCCATTGCATCATCTATTCGCTTAGCTTTACCTAGTAAATTAGGGGCAACAACCTCCAAATCTTTATCTAACCAAGATTCAATTTCTAATTCAACAGAATCATCAAGCTTCAAACCGTCCGACGAAAAAAACTTAATACCATTATCTTCATAAGGATTATGCGACGCACTAATAACAATACCTGCATTCGCTCGATAGGTGCGCGTTAAATATGCAATCGCTGGCGTTGGCATCGGCCCAATTAAACGCACATCCACACCCGCCGCAGATAAACCAGCCTCCAATGCAGACTCAAACAAGTAGCCAGAAATACGCGTATCTTTTCCGATAATCACACGATTACGCGAACCTTCTTTCTTAAACACCTGACCGCATGCCCAACCAAGCTTCAACATAAACTCTGGCGTAATTGCACCCTCACCTAAACGTCCACGAATACCGTCTGTACCAAAATATTTTTTAGACTGCATATCAATTCCTTAATTCATCATTTGTTAATTTTGCACATTTATTTATTACATCAACAACCCGCATCGCATCTTTTGTTTCGCCAACATCGTGTGCACGTATTATTTTAGCGCCTTGATAAGCAGCAACAACAGCACCGGACAGACTTCCGAACAAACGCTCATCAACAGGCTTATTTAATATTTCTGAAAACATCGATTTACGAGATAACCCAACCAACACTGGAAAACCTAACTTAATAAAATGATCAATGTTATTTAAGATCTGCATATTATGCTGAAGTGTTTTACCAAAGCCAAACCCAGGATCAACAAGCAATCGACCCGGACCAACACCTTGCGCAACTATATCTGCAGTGGTTGATTGCAAAAAGTCATAAACCTCATCAACCACAGACATATAGGAAGGCGCTTTTTGCATAGAGACTGGCGCACCCTGCATATGCATCAAACATAAAGCAACCGAACTTTTTTTAACCGCATCAACCGCCCCTTCCCGAGAAAAAGCCCTTACATCGTTAATCAATCCGGCCCCCAAACTTATCGATTCACTCATAAGCATCGGCGTACTGGTATCTACAGAGACGACTACATCAAATCGTTTCACCAACTGCTCCACAACTGGGCAAACCCGATCCACCTCCTCCTGCGTAGACACTTGAGCAGCACCAGGACGCGTAGACTCCCCGCCAACATCTATAACGCTAGCCCCTTGCAAAATCATCTGCTCAGCCCGCACAATTGCTGACGATAGCGTAGTGAATTGCCCTCCGTCTGAAAATGAATCAGGCGTTACATTCAAAACCCCCATCACTTGAATTTCAGCCAGATCAAGCGCCCGATCACCAAAGGAAAAATTTTCAGACATCAACCTAAACTAACCTCAAATTTTTATTACACTCAAAAGAGCAAACTAATACGTAATTCACATATATTTCAAACAATAAAAAAGGCGTAACATAAAATGCTACACCCTCTCTTAAAGCCATATAAGCCTTACGCTTCCTTCACCTCATCATCCGAAGGTGGCTTTTCTTCAGACACAAGCGACTCTTCTTGTTTACTACCACCCGAAGAACCGGGCCCCGGCCCATCACCTGTCCAACCTTTCGGTGGCCGAGGAGGCTTATCATCCATAATGTCATCAATTTGATGCGCATCGATGGTTTCATACTTCATCAGCGCATCCGCCATTGCATCTAACTTTGAACGATTCTCAATCAAAATTTGCCTTGCTTTTTCATAACACGTATCAACAATTGTTCTAACTTCTTCATCAATCGTATTGCGCGTTGAACCCGACACTTGAGAACCACTACCACCAGCAGACTTCCCTAAAAACACCTCTTCTTGTGCTTCCTCATACATCAGCGGCCCTAATGATTCTGAAAACCCCCATTTAGTGACCATATTTCTCGCAATTTCGGTTGCTCGCTGAATATCATTAGAAGCACCAGTCGTCACGCCATCTTTACCCAATGTCAACTCCTCTGCGATACGACCACCATATAACGAACAGATCTGACTAATAAGGTGTCGACGATTCATACTATACCGATCCTCTTCAGGCAGAAACATTGTGACACCTAAAGCACGCCCTCGAGGAATAATACTCACCTTGTAAACTGGATCATGCTCAGGCACCAATCGCCCCACAATGGCATGCCCCGCCTCATGAAAAGCAGTATTAAGTTTTTCTTTTTCTGACATAACCATTGATTTACGCTCTGCGCCCATCATAATTTTGTCTTTCGCTAACTCAAATTCAACCATTGATACAGCACGTTTATCAGACCTAGCCGCAACCAGAGAAGCTTCATTCACTAAATTTGCAAGATCAGCACCAGAAAACCCTGGCGTACCACGCGCAATAAAGCTCGCTTCAACATCATCCGCAAGCGGTACTTTTTTCATATGCACTTTTAGAATTTGCTCACGACCTAAAATATCAGGCAGACCAACCACAACCTGACGATCAAATCGACCAGGACGCAATAATGCAGGATCAAGCACATCAGGCCTGTTTGTCGCCGCAATAACGATCACACCCTCGTTACCTTCAAAGCCATCCATCTCAACTAAAAGTTGGTTAAGTGTTTGTTCTCGCTCGTCATGACCACCGCCCATACCGGCACCACGATGGCGACCGACCGCATCAATTTCATCTATAAAAATAATACATGGTGACTGCTTCTTTGCTTGCTCAAACATATCACGAACGCGCGAAGCACCAACACCCACAAACATCTCAACAAAATCAGAACCTGAAATTGAAAAGAAAGGCACTTTAGCTTCACCCGCAATCGCTTTAGCTAATAAAGTTTTACCTGTACCTGGCTGACCAACCATTAATACGCCTCGTGGGATTTTCCCACCCAAACGCTGAAACTTACTTGGGTCACGCAGAAAATCAACCAACTCTTTAACATCTTCTTTTGCTTCATCTACCCCTGCCACATCGGCAAATGTAGTCTTAATCTGATCTTCACTCATCAAACGAGCTTTGCTCTTACCAAATGACATCGGCCCTTTACCGCCACCGCCACCACCTTGCATCTGCCGCATAAAAAACATAAATACAGCAATAATCACTAGAATTGGAAACGATGCTACGAGCAATTGAGTCCAAATGCTTTGTTGCTCAGGCTCCTTACCTATAACCCGAATTTTGTTATTTATAAGTTCATCCATTAGCTTGAAATCTTCAACCATCGGACGAATCGTCTCATACTGACGCCCATCTGTTGTTTCGATTTCAAAATGAAAGCCATCAATCGCAACTTCTTTAACTTGGCCACTCTGAACCAACTCAATAAACTGCGAATAGTCCATTGGTTTCGTTTTTTGCTGTGGGTTAAAGTTATTAAATACCGTCAGCAACACTGCTGCGATGACCAACCAAAGAACCAGGTTTTTTACCATATCATTCAAAGGGGAGCCCCTCTCATTCCAAACTATTAATTTTTCCCATACGGGTTCGAATAAATCTTAATACACATATACTAAACAAAACATACATCGTCAGAAAGCATTTTCACGCCTCCTTTCAACCTTTAAAACCAAAACCTACTTGATACACTTCACGAGAACGGGCGCGTGAAGCGTCTGGTTTACGGCTATATACTTTTTTAAATAATGGCCGCATTTCTGAAAGTAGGTCATCAAAGCCCTCCCCCTGAAATACTTTTGCCACAAACACCCCACCCGGCTTAAGCGTCTGCTTCGCCATATCCAACGCCAACTCAACTAAATACATTGCATTGGGTATATCGATCGAAGCGTTACCACTCATATTGGGGGCCATATCCGAGATTACAAGGTCAGCCCCCCCATCTATTTCAACCATTAACTCATCAAAGATAAGCTGTTCAGTGAAGTCACCCTGAATAAAACTGACCCCACCAATACTATCCATTGGCAATATATCACTCGCAACCACACGCCCCTTCTCACCAACCAGCTTAGCCGCTACTTGAGACCACCCCCCCGGGGCAGACCCCAAATCAACTACCGTCATCCCAGGCTTAAATAATCGATCTTTTTCATGCAGCTCTATTAATTTATAACTGGCTCGCGATCGATACCCGTCCTCTTGAGATTTTTTTACATAATGATCATTAAAATGCTCTTCTAACCAACGAGCACTTGATTTGGAACGCGCCATATTTTGATAACCTTAATAATCAATCTTAAATAACGACATATAAAAGATAAATCTTCTACATTTATGCCGAACAATTTTTGAAAAGTATAATTCAGATAAAGCTATGATAGAATGTTCGTCAGCAAACTTACAATTTAATACAGGTAATAATTAATATCATGACTTTAAGCGCTTCAGACAAAAAACAGTACCGCACCATTGCCCACAATTTAAACCCTATCATTATGATTGGCGACAAGGGTTTAACTGAAGGTTTGATGGTCGAACTAAATCGCGCTCTACACGACCATGAATTAATTAAAGTAAAAATTGCAATCGGCGACAGAGATGACCGAAAAAAAATAACAGAAGAACTCACCTATAAAACAGGATCAGAACTCATCCAAAGCATCGGAAAAATTGCTATCTTGCTGAAAAAGAATCCTAAGCCGCACCCTAAACTATCAAACCTTCTTCGTGCCTAATTTGTAGCAAAGCAATTTTACTAATTTAACACCTAAAGAAGTAAAAACATCCTTCAGAAACAAAAAAAGACGCATAAGCGCCTCTTTTTGTTTCTGACAAGTCAAATATGCAAAACTTCTTCGATTTCATATTCAACAAGACCCGACGGAACATTAACCCCCACCACGTCACCTTCTTCTTTACCTATAATTGCGCGTGCAATCGGTGACGATACGGAAATCTTCCCTGCTTTAATATCGGCCTCGTCTTCTCCAACTAAGTGATACCGAACTTCTTCTTCAGTGTCTACATTTAGCATACGAACCGTCGTACCAAAGATAACTTTTCCAGTTCTTGGAATCACCAATACATCAATCACCTGAGAGTGCGACAACTTACCTTCAACTTCTTGAATTCGCCCTTCCATAAAACTCTGCTGTTCTCGCGCCGCGTGGTATTCAGCATTCTCTTTCAAGTCACCATGCTCACGCGCATCGGATATCGCCTGAATAACTTCAGGGCGCGCTACTGTTTTTAGTTCTTTTAATTCGTCACGCAAGGCCTGTTCACCCTGCACGGTCATTGGTATACGTTGTTCCATGTCACTTCCTTAAAACTATTTTATGAGCCACCCTAGCAGCTCAATACATATTTATTTATAAATAACAGGCAATTAGTGCAAATCTTGTAGACGACGCACTGTCTTTTCAGCACCGTACCTAATCGCACGAACCACCGCATCACCACCCGCTAAAGTTGTACTATAAGCAAGCTTCTTTTGTAATGCTGACTGCCTAATTTGAGCCGAGTCAGCAATAGCGCGGCGCCCCTCAGTTGTATTCACAATTAGATCAATATCACCATTTTTAATTGCATCAACAATATGAGGACGACCTTCAATTACCTTATTAATGCGCTCAACTGGTATACCTGCAGCTTCAATTGCTTTTGCCGTACCTGCGGTTGCGACCAGCGTAAAACCTATATCAGCTAAGCTTTTTGCCAGCTCAACCACACCGGCCTTATCTACTTCTCTAACACTTAAAAACGCCTTACCCGTGTCAGGCAACACACCACCAGAAGCAATCATTCCTTTGGCAAAAGCCTCATCAAAGCTATCACCAATTCCCATTACTTCACCCGTAGATTTCATTTCTGGGCCCAAGATAGGGTCAACTGATGGAAATTTATTAAACGGAAACACAGACTCTTTAACACTAAAGTGCTTCGGTACAATTTCTTCAGTAAACCCTTGCTCTTCAAGCGACTTACCGGCCATACATCGCGCAGCAATTTGTGCTAACGAAACACCAATAGCTTTCGATACAAACGGCACAGTTCTAGACGCTCTTGGATTCACCTCAATAACGTAAACCATTTCATCTTGGTAAGCCAACTGAACATTCATTAGACCAACCACACCTAACTCAAGCGCCATCATTTTAACAACTTCTTTCATCTCTTCTTGAATTTCTTGAGACAAAGTATAAGGAGGCAAAGAACAAGCTGAGTCACCAGAGTGAACCCCCGCCTGCTCAATGTGCTGCATAATTGAACCAATCACTACTTGCTTACCATCTGAAATTGCATCGATATCAACCTCAATCGCAGCATTCAAAAAATGATCCAATAACACAGGGCTATCATTCGAAACACTCACCGCTTCTTTCATATATTTAAGCAGCTCAGTTTCGTTATATACAATTTCCATTGCACGACCACCCAAAACATATGATGGGCGAACAACCAATGGATAACCAATCTCTTTAGCGTCAACTAAAGCCTCTTCAATACTTCTTACGGTTGAGTTAACAGGCTGACGAAGTCCTAAACGCTCGATCATCTGCTGAAATCGTTCGCGATCTTCCGCCCTATCAATTGCATCCGGGCTCGTACCAATAATTGGTACACCAGCCTCTTCAAGGCCACGCGCCAATTTCAGCGGCGTTTGCCCACCATAATGAACAATGACACCCTTAGGCTTTTCAATACGAACAATCTCAAGTACATCTTCAAGCGTAATTGATTCGAAATATAGACGATCAGACGTATCATAATCAGTCGAAACTGTTTCAGGGTTACAGTTAATCATAATCGTTTCATAGCCATCATCGCGCATCGCGAATGCAGCATGAACACAACAATAGTCAAATTCAATACCCTGACCAATTCGGTTAGGACCACCACCCAGGATTATTATTTTCTCTCTATCAGTGACATTAGATTCACACTCTTCTTCATAAGTAGAATACATATAAGCCGTATCAGAAGAAAATTCAGCGGCGCATGTATCAACCCGCTTATAGACTGGATGCACATCATAATCCTGACGCATCGTACGAAGTTCTTTTTCAGTCATACCCAGCAAAACAGCTAAACGTCGATCGGCAAAACCTTTACGCTTTAGCCTTCTCATCGCTTCAGCTGTCATATCCGTTCGCGTCATATTTGAAACAACGCATTCGTTTTCAAGTATGTCTTCAATTTGCACAAGAAACCAAGGATCAATACCACTCAGCTTGTAAATTTCTTCAACCGACAAACCAGCCCTGAAAGCATCACCTACGTACCATAAACGTTCGGCACTTGGATTACTCAGCTCACGCGTCAATGTTTCACTCGCATCTTCTGCTTTTAAATCCATGACGGGTTCAAAACCTGATGACCCAACCTCTAGGCCACGCATTGCTTTTTGCAATGATTCTTGAAAAGTACGACCTATCGCCATCACTTCGCCCACAGACTTCATCTGCGTTCCAAGACGCGCATCCGCCTGTGGAAATTTCTCAAAGGTAAATCGAGGAATTTTTGTTACCACATAATCAATTGAAGGCTCGAAAGATGCCGGTGTCGCGCCACCCGTAATATCATTCTGCAACTCATCCAAGGTATAACCAATCGCAAGCTTGGCCGCAATTTTAGCAATAGGAAAACCCGTTGCTTTTGAAGCCAATGCAGATGAACGCGACACACGTGGATTCATTTCAATGATCACCATTCGACCATCTTCAGGGTTCATACCAAACTGTACGTTTGATCCACCTGTCTCAACACCTATCTCTCGCAACACAGCTAAAGAGGCATTACGCATTATCTGATATTCTTTATCCGTTAGCGTTTGCGCAGGTGCGACGGTGATTGAGTCACCCGTATGCACACCCATTGCATCAAAGTTTTCGATTGAACAGATGATGATACAGTTATCATTACGATCCCTAACAACCTCCATTTCATATTCTTTCCAACCAATCAGAGACTCATCAATTAACAACTCTGTCGTTGGTGATAGATCTAAGCCACGCTCACAAATTTCAACAAATTCTTCTTTGTTGTAAGCGATACCGCCACCACTTCCACCCATCGTAAATGAAGGACGAATAATACAAGGAAAACCTAAACTACCCTGAACCTGAACCGCTTCTTCCATGCTATGAGCAATACCTGAACGTGGCGTTTCAAGACCTATCGCTTTCATAGCCTTGTCGAAACGCTCTCGATCCTCTGCTTTGTCGATCGCATCGGCATTCGCACCAATCATTTCAACGCCATATTTAGCAAGTACACCTTCACGCTCTAAATCTAGCGCACAGTTTAATGCCGTTTGCCCACCCATAGTCGGTAACAAAACATCAGGTCGCTCAACTTCAATTATTTTTTCAACTGTTTGCCATGTAATTGGCTCAATATAAGTTGCATCCGCCATCGACGGGTCAGTCATAATAGTCGCAGGATTAGAGTTCACGAGAATGACACGACAACCTTCTTCACGAAGCGCTTTACAGGCTTGAGCACCTGAATAGTCAAATTCACAAGCCTGCCCAATGACGATAGGCCCTGCGCCTATAATTAAAACGCTCTTTATATCGGTACGCTTTGGCATTTAATTCTTTCCGTTCTTTTAGAGTCAGTGTTCTGCATTTAAATATATACTTAAACAACAGAACTAAATTAGTAGGATGCTTTACCTATTACTAAAAAATAGTACACAACACACCTTATTTGGCGTGTTGTGTCATCAATTCAACAAATTGATTAAATAAAGGCGCAACATCATGCGGTCCAGGACTTGCTTCTGGATGCCCCTGAAAACTAAACGCTGGCACATCCGTACGTTTAATTCCTTGTAGCGAACCATCAAACAATGATTTATGCGTTGCTTCTAGACAATCTGGTAACGAAGACTCATCTACTGCAAAACCATGATTTTGGCTTGTTATCATCACTGTTTTATCATTCAAACATTGCACAGGGTGATTTGCACCATGATGTCCGAACTTCATTTTTTCAGTTTTAGCACCACTTGCAAGTGCAAGTAGCTGATGACCAAGACAAATACCAAATATAGGTATACCTGACTTTAATAATTCTTGAATCGCCGCAATAGCATAATCACATGGCTCTGGATCACCAGGACCATTTGACAAAAAGACACCATCTGGCGACAAAGCCAATACGTCTTTAGCAGGTGTTTGAGCGGGTACAACTGTTAATTTACAACCCCGTTCAGCCAACATACGTAAAATATTATGCTTTACACCGAAGTCATACGCCACAACATGAAACTCTGTTTCAGATTGCTTCGCATAACCATCTGTTAATGACCAAGAACTTTCTGTCCATGCTGATTGCTCAGTACAAGTCACTTCTTTCGCTAGATCCATCCCTTTCAATCCTGAAAAAGACTTGGCTGCAGCAATTGCTTGCTCTTCTGTAACGCCATCTCCAGCTAAGATACATCCTCCCTGAGCCCCTTTCTCACGTAAAATACGTGTAAGACGCCTTGTATCAATATCTGCAATCGCCACGATGTTATTTTCTTTCAAATATTCATCAAGTGATTTTTCAGAACGCCAGCTGCTGGCTAACAAAGGTAAGTCTCGAATCACAAGACCGGCAGACCATATTTTGTCGGACTCAACATCTTCAGCGTTGACGCCTGTATTACCAATATGAGGGTACGTTAAAGTAACGATTTGTTTTGCATAAGAAGGATCAGTAAGGATTTCCTGATAACCTGTCATAGCAGTATTAAAAACAACTTCTCCGATGGTCTCGCCATCAGAGCCAATTGAAATCCCTTTAAATATGGATCCGTCTTCTAGTGCTAAAATTGCTGGTTTAGTCAACGCCAGTTCCTCGTCGTAATCGGCTAGGGCTAGTAGAGATAAATAAAGAAACCGTCTTTAGGCGGGTTTGAAGTAGGCTTTACTGGTGTACAAGTTGCAAAAAAGCGAGATAGAGTTAACCCCACCTCGCTTACCAACTTTCATGTAACAGCTTGACCGCTGTTTGTCGTCTAAAACCTTTCATAGCAAGAAAAGATTTAACAATAACGACTATCCTTCAAACGGCAGCATTGTACATATTTACAGCAATTTTGTCTATTAGAAAAACAACATAGATCTACAAAGTTAATGCCACAAAGCTCAAGAATTTTTCTTTAAACTCTTTTCTTCCCACATTTGCTCGTAGGAACCCTCCAATTCTTCAATAAACCTCTTACGATCCACCAAAGAACTTCCTCGCATCCGCTCACGCAACCCCCCTCGAAGTTTAGCTAATTCAACAAGATTGGACGCTTTTTCAATCGCAATATTAATGTATTCGCTCTCGTTTTGCGCAATATAATCTTCTAACCCGACTTGAGACAACAAACTCAAACCAACCCGAGACCTATGTGAACGCCCAGCTAAACTTATAACAGGAACACCCTGCCATAGAGATTCGCAAATCGTTGTCGTCCCATTGTATGGGTAGCTATCCAAATGAATGTCTACCTTTGAATATTGCTCAAGGTGAGAAGAAATTTCGAATTCCCACCCTTGGAGCAATACACGTTTCCGATCAACCCCCTCTTTCTCAAACACTCCCCACACCCATTCACGAAGTGCTTCCTCACAAAGTGGCTGAGCCTTCAAATAAAGCGTTGAGCTCGGAACCGACAACAACAACTTAACCCAAATATTTAGCAACTTTGGTGAGAGTTTTGTAAAAGCATTAAAAGAACCAAAACAAACACCTTTTGCATCGTCCTTTAAAGCAGGTAACGCTGATACATCTGGCGCATCCGAAGCCGGCGTAAAACATAAAAAACCACGAGGCAAACGTTTCAAAGACTCAGTATAAAACGCATCAGTTTGACCCTCAGGGTCAGACCAATTATCCGTAATACGATAATCCATTCGAGACAAGCCTGTCGTATTTGGATAACCTAAATAAGTCACCTGCACAGGCGCAGCTCTTCGAGCAAAAACCCCCAGACGTATTGAGCCCGTATAACCACCCAAATCAACTAGAATATCAATCTGATCATCAATTATTTGCTGATACAGCGCTTCATCAGACATACTAAAACTTTCACACCAGCGCTCACTTATGCCCTGAAAGTATTCAGTCACAGCATCAGGCTCTTCCACATCCGAATAACAAATCACTTCAAATTTTTCTTTAGAATAAGACCCAACCATTGCTTTCAAGAAATAAGACACTGAATGGGCTTTAAAATCAGCTGAAACATAAGCAACTTTTAAACGCTTGGGCCGGGGAGCATCCAAATGAACCAGGGAGTCGGTATTTATGAATTCATGCTCAATTTTTTCACCAAAAGATCGATGAACTTCAAATACACGCTCATCCGAAATACTGTCAGCATAATTGTGCGTCATAATGCTCGAGGTAAAAACAGAAGGAGCATCCGCCTTTAACTTCTGCCCTTTCTCATAATAGAGGATTGCTTTTTCGGGTCGCGCAATAAAAGTATTTAGCTGCGCACAGTAACTCTGATACGTTGCATCTTCAGGGTCTAGCTGAGCTGCTTTCACCAAATACGGCTCTGCCGTTAAAAAATGCAGAGACTCAAACCAAAAATAACCCAAGTAGAAAAAGGCTTCTGCCGACTTAGGCTTTAATTTTATTAATTCACGAGCCGGAGCCATACCTAGTTTGAGGAAATTATTACTCCAACACAAAATAACCGCTTTTTCTACAGCAACAGCATAGCGAGGAGATGGCCCCTGACAAACCTGATAATACGACCGAACAGCCAATTCAAACTCACCCAAATGCTCTTGTAACTGAGCGAGCGCAAACCATACCTCAATATCTTTTGGCAAAACCTTAGAAAGCTTTAACGCAACACCTTTAGCCTCAGTATATTTTTTTTGATTCGCTAAGTGCATTATTTTTTGCTTAAGCTGGGTTTCTTTATTTTTATTCATATTCTAACAAAGTCTCTTCTATAAGAATTCGTACAGCTAAAAATACTCTAACCACACAATACAATTTATAACACTCATAAAAAAGGGTGCACAAAAAAATCTGCACACCCAGCATTCAATCAATTATTACAAACAATTTCACTTTAAACCCAATACATCTCTCATTTCATACAAACCGGTAGACTTTGATGACAACCATGCTGCTGCACGTACCGCGCCACGCGCAAAAGACATTCGGCTTGTAGCTTTATGCGTTATTTCCACACGCTCACCATCTCCTAAGAACATAACAGTATGATCGCCCACAATATCACCACCTCTTACCGTGGCAAAACCAATCGTTTCTTTTTCACGCGCACCAGTTTGCCCCTCTCGACCATAAACAGCCACTGACCGTAAATCACGACCCAACCCATCAGCCACAGACTGCCCCATTGCTAAAGCCGTTCCTGACGGCGCATCCACCTTATGACGATGATGCGCTTCATAAATTTCCACATCATAATCATCACCAAGAATTTCTGCCGCTTTTTGTAGTATATTTAAGCAAACATTCACACCCGTACTAAAATTAGCCGCTTTACAAATCGAAGTCACCTTTTGGTAATCAAGAAGCATTTCTTCTTCTTCCGCCGTAAAACCTGTAGTACCTACAACTATGCCTTTTCCATACTCAGCACATAACGCTGCATTCGCCAACGTTGCATCCGGCGCAGTAAAATCAATCAACACATCAAAGTCATCAATCACTTCGGCCAAATCACCAGACACTTTCACACCATTTGCACCAAGCCCTGCTAATTCACCTGCATCCGCCCCTATTAATGAACTACCTGAAAGCACGATTGCCGCAGTCAATTCTGCCTCAGAAGATAAAGTCACAGCTTCTATCAACATTTTTCCCATTCGCCCTACAGCACCGGTCACAGCAATACGAGTCAAAACCTTCCCCTTTCATTCATTAAATTAACGCTTTCTGACACTTAACACCCAACAAAATAGGGAGCGAAATTCGCCCCCTTAACATAATACAAATTGAATACTACTGCTTCATATCATCAAAGAAACTTTTTACACCTTCAAACCACGTGTGTTGCTTAGGGCCATGTTTTTTATCCCCATTTCCACCCATCGTTTCTTGAAAAGACTTTAATATATCTTTTTGCTTCTTCGATAAATTGACTGGCGTTTCAACAATCACACGACACATCAAGTCACCCGCTGCACCGCCTCTTACTGGCGCCACACCCTTACCACGCAAACGGAACATTTTACCTGTCTGGGTTTCTTGAGGTATTTTTAAATTAACACGACCATCTAAAGTCGGTACTTCTAACTCACCACCTAATGCGGCATCAACCAGCGATATCGGCACATCACAATATAAGTTTTTACCATCACGTACAAAAATCTGATGCTCTTTTACAGAAACCTGCACATACAAATCGCCAGAAGGACCACCCTGCGCACCTGCCTCACCCTCACCCGCTAGACGAATACGGTCACCCGTATCAACTCCTGGCGGCACTTTAACCGACAACGTTTTCTGCTCTTCAATAACACCCGCACCACGACAAGACTTACATGGATTCTTAATGGTCTTACCTTGCCCACGACAATGAGGACATGTTTGCTGAACAGAGAAGAAGCCCTGCTGCATTCTGACCTGACCTGCGCCATGACATGTACCACATGTTTCAGGCTTAGAACCCTTTGCAGCACCTGAGCCACTACACGGCTTACAGTTCACATGAGAAGGCACTTTAATCTTAACGGTTGTACCCTTCACCGCACTTTCAAGATCTAAGTCGAGCGTATATCTTAAGTCAGCACCACGCGTACTTCGGCTTCGACCGCCACCGCCAGCACCGCCACCACCAAATATATCGCCAAAAACATCACCAAAGATATCACTAAAGCCCGCCCCACTACTATAGCCCGCACCACCACCTTGCTGATCAACACCTGCGTGCCCATACTGATCAAAAGCGGCGCGCTTTTGAGCGTCCGAAAGAACCTCATACGCCTCAGTCGCTTCTTTAAATTTGTCTTCTGCAGCAGCATCATCCGGGTTGCGATCAGGATGATATTTCATCGCCATTCGTCGATAAGCTTTCTTAACTTCTTTATCGTCTGCGCTTTTCGCTACACCCAGAACTTCGTAAAAATCTCGTTTTGACATAACACTCATTTAACCGTGGTTTCTATCTTTACAGACAAGTGACTTAAAAAGCGTGCATACAATTTAAACACACACATTGATCACACTTAAAAAACAACAAATACACAAACGCGGAAGACAAAGCTTCCGCGTAGTTTTTACCTAAAACAATACTTAAAAGTAATTAAAACTTACTTTTTCTCATCGTCTTTAACTTCTTCAAACTCCGCGTCAACAATATCATCAGCACCCGCTTCTTGCGTTGCTTCAGCTTGCTCTGCACCTTCAGCACCTTCAGCACCTGCTGCACCTGCTGCAGCCTGCTCAGCATACATTTTCTGAGCCAAGCCAGAAGATGCTTCAGTCAACGCTTGAGTTTTAGCTTCAATTACTTCTTTATCATCACCTTTAAGCGCTTCTTCCAGTTCAGAAATCGCAGCTTCAATGGCTGTTTTTTCTTCTTCAGTCGCTTTGTCACCCGCTTCAGCTAGTGTTTTCTTCGTTGCATGAACGATTGCATCACCCTGGTTACGTGCCGTCACTAACTCTTCAAAGTTACGATCAGCTTCAGCATTGGCCTCAGCATCGTTTACCATTTTTTCAACTTCTTCATCAGATAAACCTGAAGAGGCCTTAATCACGATAGACTGTTCTTTACCCGTCGCCTTATCTTTAGCATGCACATTTAGAATACCGTTTGCATCGATATCGAAAGTTACTTCGATTTGAGGCATTCCACGTGGCCCTGCAGGGATATCTGCCAAGTCAAAACGACCCAATGATTTATTCTGAGAAGCTTGCTTACGCTCACCCTGAACAACATGAATGGTTACAGCAGCCTGGTTATCTTCCGCCGTTGAGAATGTTTGTGACTTTTTGCTTGGAATAGTGGTGTTCTTTTCGATCAATGCAGTCGCAACGCCACCCATTGTTTCAATGCCTAATGTTAACGGCGTTACATCAAGAAGTAATACATCCGTCACATCACCCGCCAATACAGACGCTTGAATTGCAGCACCTACCGCCACAGCCTCGTCAGGGTTGACATCTTTACGCGGCTCTTGACCGAAAAACTCTTGTACTTTTTGCTGTACTAGAGGCATACGTGACTGACCTCCAACCAAAATCACATCATCAATTTCAGACGCACTCAAACCAGCATCATTTAACGCGATTTTACATGGCGCTAAGGTACGTTCAACTAAATCCTCAACCAACGACTCAAGCTTTGAACGCGTCAATTTAACATTTAAGTGCTTAGGACCGGTCTGGTCAGCTGTGATATAGGGTAAGTTCACATCAGTTTGCTGTGCACTAGAAAGTTCGACTTTTGCTTTTTCAGCCCCTTCTTTTAAGCGCTGCATCGCCAGTGGATCGCCTTTCAGATCCATACCGGTGTCTTTCTTAAACTCTTCAGCAAGATAGTCGATTAAAGTCATATCGAAATCTTCGCCACCAAGAAATGTATCACCATTAGTCGCTAACACTTCAAACTGCTTCTCGCCATCAACGTCTGCAATTTCAATAATTGAAATATCAAACGTACCACCACCTAAGTCATATACAGCAATCGTTGAATCACCCTTGCTCTTATCTAAACCAAAGGCTAGCGCAGCAGCCGTTGGCTCATTGATAATACGTTTAACTTCTAAACCAGCAATTTTGCCCGCATCTTTAGTTGCTTGACGCTGTGAATCATTAAAGTAAGCAGGAACCGTAATAACCGCCTCAGTAACAGTTTCACCTAAATAATCTTCAGCTGTTTTCTTCATCTTTTTCAAGATTTCAGCAGAAATTTGTGGTGGGGCTTTTTTGTCGCCTTTTACATCAATCCATGCATCGCCGTTATCCGCTTTAGCAATCGTATATGGCACCATGCTGATGTCTTTCTGAACCACCTCATCTTCAAAACGACGACCAATTAAACGTTTAATTGCAAACAAGGTATTTGTAGGATTAGTAACAGCCTGACGTTTAGCTGGCTGACCAACTAATACTTCATTGTCATCAGTGTATGCAACAATAGAAGGCGTAGTACGATCGCCTTCCGCATTCTCAATTACTTTCGTTTTGTCGCCATCTAACAATGCGATACACGAGTTGGTTGTACCTAAATCTATACCAATAATTCTGCTCATTATTCACTCCAAACGTTTTATCTAATTTACTTGTCGACCAGTCATTTGTTTCAACTAATTTTGAACAACAACTAATCAAATATATATTTTTTAACTTGATTCATATTTAAGGCCGAAAATTTATTTTTCAAGCCTTATCATCAATTTTTGCGGCACCTTTTGATACAACCACCATTGCCGGACGAATTAATCGACCACTCAATGTATAACCTTTTTGCATCGCAGCAATTACTGTATTTGGCTCTGCATCAGGCGCTTCAACCATTGTCATTGCTTCATGTAACGTTGGGTCAAAAGGATGACCTATTGGATCAATCTGTTCTAATTTAAATTTCTTAACACCCGAAAGAAACATTGACAAGGTCATTTCAACACCCTCTCTCAGGGTGGTCATTTCATTACCTGATGCTACTTCTGCTTCAACTGCCTTTTCTAAACCGTCAACAATGGGTAGAAGTTCTTTAGCGAATTTTTCTAGCGCAAACTTATGCGCCTTTTCAACATCCTGTTCAGCACGACGACGCACATTCTGCACATCCGCTTGTGCACGAATCGTCTGATCTTTTAATGCATCAATTTGTTGCGCTAATGCTTCGGCTTCAGCCTGCCAATCTTTCTGCTCAACAATCTCATCTTCATTTGAAACCGCTTCAAGCTCTACAGCATTCTCTTCAGCAGACTCAACACTGCCCAACTCAGTTTCTTCACTGTTCAACTTCTCTTCTTCAACGCTCACATGCGCCTCCATAAATCTCTAATATTATCTACCAATCACCCGAAATTTCGCGCAATCAAAAACTTGTTGCTGCTTATATGGGGTTGCACAAAAAAACTTCAAGCATTAAATAAAATTCTTACAACTTTACTTACTGTGTATAAATACAGTAAAGTTGCGTTTTCGTTATCATTTATAAGAGCTTAAATAAAATATGCTTAATCAATTGAAAGTCACGAATTTTGCCATCGCCGACCATATTGAAGTTTTATTTGATGAAGGCATGACTGTTCTAAGTGGTGAGACAGGGGCTGGCAAGTCTATTATTTTGGATGCACTCGGGCTTGCTCTCGGCGACAGAGCTGATACCTCAATGGTTAGGCATGGAGAGAAAAAAGCCGAAATTTCAGTATCCTTTGAATTAGACAAGCACCCCAAAGCAGTAAAATGGCTACAAGATCACGACCTTGATGACGAACTACAATGCATCATTCGTCGAGTTATTACAGCAGAAGGCCGATCTCGAAGCTATATTAATGGCCACCCCTGCCCTTTACAAAATCTAAAATCTATCGGCGAACTCTTAATCGACATCCATAGCCAGCATGAACACCAGTCTTTGCTCCAAAAAGACAAGCACCGCATTATACTCGACGACTTCGGAAAGCTCCAAGTACAGTCAAAAAAAGTGGCAAGTTACTATAACGACTGGACTAACGTCGCACAAAAACTGGCGCAACTTGAAAACAATCAAGATGAATCAAATGCCCGCATACAACTTTTAACTTTTCAAGTAGATGAATTTAATAAATTAGAGCTACAAGAGAACGAAATTAAAAACCTTGAACAAGAACAATCTAGCCTTGCTAACGCAGAACTATTAATAAGCAAAGCCCATGAAGCACTTTGCTTATGCTCAGACAGCGACACCAATGCAACCACCATGATAAATACCGCAGCACTAGCTTTACAAGACCTTCCAAGTGATAACCAAGCACTCTCCGAAGCCTTTTCAATGCTTAGCGAAGCACAAATTCAGATTGAAGAAGCAAGTAATAGCTTAAGGCATTTCACAGAATCGTTTGAGCTAGACCCTGAACGACTGCAATACATAGAAGAACGTTTGAGCGCTATTTACCAACTTGCCCGAAAGCATCGCTGCCAACCAGATGAACTATTGAGTGTTTTCAATAAACTCACAAATGAAATGGCAGCATTCAATAATGGTGACCAGAATTTAGAACAGTTGGAAAAAGACGTAAAACTAAAGAAACAGAAATTTTTAGATGCTGCTGAAAAACAACGACAAACCAGAATAAAACATGCATCAAAATTAGAAAAAAGCATTTGTGAACAGCTGGCGCTTATGGATATGAAGTCAGTTATATTCAGCATCGACATAAAACCTCTCGACAAGCTAAATTTTAACCAACATGGCCTAGATAGCATTGAGTTTTTAGTCAGCACCAACCCAGGGCAACCGCCTAAAGCAATTAGCAAGGTCGCATCAGGAGGAGAGCTGTCGCGCATTAGCTTAGCCATCCAAGTCATTATCGCTAAAAACTCAACGATCCCAACGTTAGTATTTGATGAAGTTGATGTGGGTATCGGCGGCGGTACCGCTCAAATTGTAGGACGATTATTAAAATCGCTTGGCAAGAACGGGCAAATAATATGCGTCACACACTTGCCACAAGTCGCATCACAGGGCGACAACCACTTCTTCATTAGTAAGCGAACAGAAAAAGGACAAGTAAAGTCATCAATAGACTTACTATCACCACAAGAAAGAACAGAAGAAATTGCAAGAATGTTAGGCGGCGTGACGATGACAACTCAAACCCTCGCACACGCCCAAGAAATGCTAGAAACGGTATAATTTTATTTTTTCAAAGGCCTAACGTAAAGCGTTAGGCTGTGATCAACCAACTCAAAACCATGCGCTGCGGCTATTTCTTTTTGTCTGTTTTCAATTATTTCATCAAAAAACTCAACAACCTTACCACTATCAACATCCACCATGTGGTCATGATGCTCATCTTTAGCCAGTTCAAATACAGCGTGACCGCCTTCAAAGTTATGGCGCAGCACCAAACCCGCCGATTCAAATTGCGTCAACACCCGATATACCGTCGCCAAACCAACATCATCACCGGTTTCAAGCAATGATTTATACACATCCTCAGCACTCATGTGCTGGTTTTCGGCACTCTCAAGCAACTTTAAAACTTTAATTCTAGGCAGCGTAACTTTAAGGCCTGCTTTTTTTAAATCTATATTATCTGACATAACTTATTTGTAATCCTATTAACAGCCCAAGCCCTATTCAGGTATCATGCTCGCCTATATTAAATTTAAACACGCTTTAGCCTGATTTTTTTATTCCAGCTAAGCGATTCAAACAAAGATAGTGGAATTCATAAATAGATGCAAAAGAACCTTATTTTTCTTATGTTCACCTTCCTGTTACTACAGGCTTGCTCGTTTCCAGGCGTTTATAAAATAAACGTCCAACAAGGCAACATAATCACCCAAGATATGCTTGATACACTTAAACCCGGAATGACCAAAAAACAAGTTTACTTTGTTTTGGGCAAACCCGTTATCGATAACGTATTTAACCCTAACCTTGAAAATTATGTTTACACCTACCAAAGAGCGGGCGGTGAATCCGAACATCAAATTATAAAGGTTCATTATCAAGCAGGCATTTATCAAAACCACGAAGGCACTCTGCTCGAATATAACCCTGCCTACTAAAACGCTCTATTTCTTTACGGCTCGATTTAAACGAGCCTGTTTTGGATCAATCAATAAAGGACGATAGATTTCTACCCGATCCCCCTCCCTTAAAGCTTGATCTTTAGGCTTTTTAACGGTTTTGCCAAAAATACCCATATCAGCCGAGTCAAAATCTATTTCAGGATATAGTTTATCAATACCTGACTGCACGGCACCATCAAACACCGACACACCTTCAACCACACTCACCTTCAGAATACTTTGTTTATCTGGCGCAGCGAACGCCACCTCAATTTGTATTTTTTTACCCATAAACTTGATCAGCCCTTACACAAAAAGCATCCACCATTGTATTCGCCGCCTGATTAAAAATCGCACCGAACGCCATTTTGGTAATGTTTCGTTTCATCTCAAACTCTAAATTCAACGCCACCTTACACGCATTATCTTGCAAAATGGTAAAATCCCAAACACCTTTAAGGTGACTAAACGGACCCTCCACCAAACTCATCAAGATCCGCCCATCCTCACTCATATCGTTACGTGTGGTAAACGACTGTTTTATCCGCCCTTTACTCACCTCCAAACTAGCCAACACAAACCCCGCCTCTTTTTCAAGCACTAAAGCTTTAGAGCACCAAGGCAAGAATTCAGGGTATGACGAGATATCATTCACCAAGGCATGCATACGTTCACTAGAATGCATCACAAGCGCACTCCGATTAATACTCAAGGTCATTAAAAAACATTTCCATATTTACAAGACAAACCATTGTACTATTCACGAGCGTTTTCTCATAGCCACAAAAAAGCCAAAGCACAGCTTAATAACTTGGTGTAGAATGAAGTGATTATTTATCACTTTATGCAAATACTCAAAAATGGCCAATAAAAAACCTAAAGCACCCAGCAGCACGATTGCTAAAAATAAAAAAGCGCGTCACGACTACCACATTGAAGACAAGTTCGAAGCCGGACTTGTGCTCGCTGGCTGGGAAGTCAAAAGCTTGCGCGCAGGAAAAGTGCAACTAACAGAATCGTATATCTTTGCAAAAGGGGGCGAGGTGTGGATATCAAACATGCATATTACCCCTTTAACCTCTGCCTGCACACATGTCATCGCTGACCCGCTTCGCATACGAAAGCTACTGTTAAACAAAAAAGAAATTGCAAAGATCAATGCAAAGCTATACCAAACAGGTCAAACCTGTGTCGCACTAGCGATGTACTGGAAAGACAATAAAATCAAACTAGAAATGGCTTTAGCAACGGGTAAAAAAGATTACGACAAACGCGCTGCCGCCAAAGACCAAGATTGGAACCGTCAAAAACAACGTATTGTTCGCGATCACGTAAGATAGGCTTGTATTCCAAACACTTACCCCTATATAATCAACTAACACCTTACAGTTTTCGGGGACGCCCTGGCTTCGACGCCGGTGACGAAACCAAAGGTGCATGCCGAGTGTATAGTGGCACTCGTACTCCAATCGCTATAAAACTTTAGTTGCAAACGACGAAAGTTACTCTCTAGCAGCATAAACCCTGTTAGCTCTCCAGCCAAGGTGCTTGTACCGCGGTCAGTAGAGTCATTGATAATAAGCTAGCCTTTTTAATTGCTCTAATTGAAATCGCGAAAACTCCAAGAGATCGCCTTTTACACCCTGACCTTTGGGTCGTTTTAGGTTAAACCAATTAAAGGACCCTAAGCATGTAGAGCCGATGGCAGAGTGCTGGCGGACGCGGGTTCGATTCCCGCCGTCTCCACCAAATGCAGGTCTATAGAGGACCAAAGAAGACCCGCAAGGCCAGTTAAATCAAGCCTTAGCGGGTTTTTTTATGCCCAGCAAGTCTAGCGGGGTCTTGTAAAATCTAGAGCTTCAAGTACCATAGCTCGTACCACAACAACCCACCAACCTTAAGCGTGGTACTTAACATGGCAAAGAAGGTCACTCCCCTAAGCGATACAGAAGTTAAACATGCCAAACCTCGAGACAAGGATTACGAACTGTCTGATGGTGACGGTTTAATGGTTCGCATCAGAACCAGTGGTACAAAAGTTTGGCTATTAAAGTACCACAAGCCTCATACAAAAAAGCGTACAAACCTTTCTTTTGGTAACTACCCAGAAGTTTCGCTAGCCATTGCACGCAAAAAAAGAACAGCTGCCAGAGAACTACTCGCTCAAGACATTGACCCCAAAGAACATAAAGAGCAAAAAAAACGCCAAGCAGAAGATGCCAACAGCAATACATTTAAGCATGTAGCCTTTCAACATCACGAAATAAAGAAAAGCACAATAAGTGCCGACCACGCGCAAGACATCTGGCGCTCTATCGAACTCCACTTACTACCTAAGCTTGGCGAAATACCCATTCATAAGTTAGACGCCCCTACAGTCATTGCAACCTTAAAGCCTGTAGCTGCCAGAACGCTAGAAACAGTTAAGCGACTTTGTCAGCGAATTAATGAAGTTATGGTTTTCGCGCGAAATACGGGCCTCATTCACCAAAACCCTTTAGATGGCATTAATAAGGCTTTTGAGACTCCTCCTAAAAAGAATATGCCAACCATTCCACCAGACCAGCTACCAGAACTCATGATAGCTTTAAGCATAGCTAGCATAAAACTAACCACTCGCTGCCTAATTGAATGGCAATTGCACACAATGGTAAGACCAAGTGAGGCGGCAGGTACACGCTGGGATGAAATTGATTATGAAACGGCCCTTTGGGTAATCCCCGCTGAACGAATGAAAAAAAAGAAATCACATACCGTACCACTCACCTCCCAAGCATTAGCCTTACTTGAATTAATTAAGCCACTATCCGGTCATTCAGAATATGTATTCACTGGCGATAGGAACATCCACCGCCCAGCGAATAGTAGTACTGCAAATGTAGCTATAAAACGGATGGGTTATGATGGTAAATTAGTAGCACATGGCCTAAGAGCTCTTGCTAGCACGACCCTAAACGAAGAGGGCTTTAACCATGATGTCATTGAAGCTTGCTTGTCTCATGTAGATAAAAATGAGGTTAGAGCCGCCTATAACCGTGCTGAATATATTGAAAGACGCAAAAAAATGATGAACTGGTGGAGCGATCACATTGAAAAAGCCGCCATGGGAAATATGAGTTTATCTTCCAGTAAGCAAGGCCTAAGAGCAGTAAGCTAACTCTCTTCAGGTTAATCATATAGATTACCCCAAAATGGGACTACAACACTAGGGTCTTGCCACGACTTATGGGAAAGAGAAGTCCTAAAAATTAAGCCATGTCGACCCTAATATTCAGAAACCGCTTTGTTGAATCAAGAGGCAAGCTTGTGCCAATTGCAGACATCAGGGAATTATATTTCTAGCGCGTTAAAGACAACTTATCGAACTAAATTTTCCTAAGAAATAGCTTCTTGTTAACAGCTATTAGCAGACATCGTTATATCGGTGGAAAAAGTGCCCCTTATGCTTTTAACGGTACCTGTCCTTACTTAGCGCTCTCTCTTTGTATTAGAGTTTGATCGAAACCCCGTCAAGCTTCTCAATATCTTCAACACTAAGCGCTTCACGAACGAAGTAGTGTGCATTTTTTGAATTAGAACCGAAATTCAAATCTAAGACCGGCAACCCCCATTTATCAAACGCCCTTACATGCCTTACTTTTACTCCAATGCGCGTCGTATGATCAGTTACCCATAAACCATTTTTAATACTAGTATTTACAGACTGATAACTATTACCTGCTGGGAAGTAGTATCGACACTCTCCGAGTACAAAGTAACAGACCCGTTCTTCATCCTTGTGATATTTATTATCCTGTAAAGAGTATATGTACCTATCCCCATCCTTAAGTTTAAAATGAGACTCATATGACTCTGGGCCATTTCTGAAAACAAGTGTCATATGAGAAACAAAGTAATGAGCCCCATCAATTAAACCATGATACTTAACCAAAAAAGTGTACTTTGTTGGTTCTGCCGGAACATTGTCAAAATGCTCAACAATTTTATACGCATAACCTTCTGGAATTGGCTGCAGAGCCATTAAAGTAACGTCATCCGGCACGAGCAAAGATCCCTTATACTCAGACAAAATATTGCTAATTAGACCTTCATTTCTATCATAATTGATTCGATCAATATATAACGAATTACTCTGACAACCACTAATTATAAACACAATGATAATTAATAACTTTTTCATAAAACCCATCTCAATCTACTACGAATATAGCAACTAAAGAAAACACCAGGAACAACTATAATAGGATCGACACGCTCTCTTTTAATGACAAACTGAATTCTATCAGAAGAATAATGACACCTACGATGACAAATAGCACAAAGCAGCATTTTCTAACGTATCCTCTCCTCCCTAAGCTAAGTTGCAGAACAAATCACTTAACCCGCACCGTATAACGGCTAGACTCAAAAGTGCCAATTGCAGACATGGGGAGTTTAAAACTTTAAGCATTAAAAGCTTACTAAAAAACAGATATTTGAAAATTTTGACGTGGCTGCTACAGCGTCCAATGCAGCCACTTATAGAGTTAATCATGCAAATCAGGAAAAAGACTTAGATCCCTTAAAATTTTAACCACAGTCATTTGTTTAACACTAAGTCGACACAAAATATTGAAACGATGAGAACTAACAATGTTGTGATAGTAAAAATGGCATTTATAAGTACTTTAGACATTATTTGGTACCACACTGGGGAAAATTTATAAGCTTCTGTTAACCCTCTCTTTGTTCCGCTTTTCGGGAATCCTAGCACCCTCATTAACATTATTGTTCTTATAGGTGCATAGGGTATACCTGCAAATAATTTGCACTCTCCAAGTTTAAAATAGGGAGGCATGAAAAATTTATCAAGAATAACCTTGGGCATCAAAAAGTGCATAACAAGTACTAAAAAAGCGACTACCCAAATGCTAAAAAGCACCCACATAAAGACAAGAAACAAGGTATGCATATCAATTATTTGCATACCTTGTTTACACCCATTCCAGAAACTATATCGATTTTATTTCCATAAATATCATACATAGTTCTCCCTAACTTACCTGCCCCATAACTTATGGCCGTACTTCCTACAGCAATTACAAGCGCAGCTCCCCAACCAATAGGATTTGAAACGAGAAAAATTCCGAGAATAGCACCGCCTAAAACACCGACACTGGTACTCGTAATAGCTTCAACAAAAATCTCATTTTTCTCACTTTTGTCTTTCGTATTAGCTATTTGCATACACGAGGCAGTTAAACCAACACCAACCAAGGCAACCCCCCCTAATTTAGACACTTTTGCTAATTTATTTAGTTTTGTTGCATGCTTGGCTATATTTGAGGTGGCAGGTACACCACCAGATCTTGCTATTCGGATACTCTGATGAGTTGTATTATTCCCAAAAAGTAACTTTTCCATCGGACCAATATTGTTTTTCAACTTATTTAAAGAGAGGGTTCTACGGTAACTATATTGATTTTTTGTTATGTTGCCGGACTTATATTCAGCATACAAATCACTTACATCAGAGACCAAACCAACATTTGCAGGACTAAGTAAATTTCCAGTAGCGCCAAAAGCTATACCACCAGGAATAGACAATAAATTGGAGTTTTTCTCTAACCAAGAGAATGCCCAAAAGCTTTCTGAATTTTGAGGGCTTACATTTTTCGTAATAGGTAAACTACTTTTTGGAACAGCTAACTTTTGACTATTTTGATCAAATGGATTAACGGTAACACTAGACGAGGGAATTACACCTAAGTGTAAAATTTCTCCTGTAAATATCTTATTCGGATCTTTTAAGTGCTTATTCAAAAACATAAGGTGCTTGACCGCAACCTGGTAACCTTGATCTGTAGGTGCAAAACCAAACATCTTAAAAATGATAGCTGACAATGTATCCCCAGCTTTTACTTTATATTCGAAGTAATGAGTGATAATAATTTCCTTATTATTAATTTCGTCAGAGACATTCTAATTGGAAAGTGGAATTTAAGCTATTGAAGTGGCAGACAACATAAAGGCGCGGACTTTTAAATTTACAAACTAAGAATTCAGATTTACACCAAGCCCTTAATTAGGCTCATTGGTGCCAATAGCTGACATCAGGTGATAAAGTTTTAGGCATTTTAAATACAACTTAGGGTACTAAATTTTCCTAAGAAATTTCTTCCGATTAAAGACCAATAGCAGACGTCATTTTATCTATGGCAAAAGTGTTCGAAAATCTGCATCTTGGCGGCCATTGACTAAGCAGTCACCTAAATTAGTTCGATTTTGACAGGTCCCAATAGATTTATCAGTGCAGTTTTAAGATGCTTTATTGCGTCGTTTTGACATATTAAGTAAACCAAACAAGCCTATACTGAAAAGCCATAGAGAACTAGGTTCAGACACTACAGTCAATGAAGCTACATTAGAAAGGTTAGCTGCGCCAGGATAAGTAAAGACGGAAGATCGAGAGCATGACACATTACACTTACCTGGGCCAAATCTTCCTTGGTTTGCAGGGTTTTCGGCGTCATTAAAAAGGAAAAAGAAAGTATCGCCTTGAACTGAATCTAAGCCTTCTGATGCCGCGAAAGTAAATGAATCAAATGAAGAACCATTACCATTTAATACCCCTTCAAAAGAAAAGCTTACTGCAGAGGTGTTATCAATCGAAAAAGTGCCAAAAGAGAACAAGAAGGACTCAATCCCTGTTTCATCTATGGCATTGTTTGGGTGCACTAAACTATCAAAAGTCGTAATGGTCCCATAAATTTCATCCATGTCCGCAAGACCATAATTTGCACACTCATAGATACAAGTACTTTGAAACTGAAATACTGTAGCTTGAGCTCCGGAAACAAATATAAAAAAAGTAGCCAGTATTTTTAACAAATGTGATTTTTTCATGATAATTTATTTACACCCAATTCTTTTAAATAAAGTTTAGCTTCAGTTCAAGATAAAATATTCAGTTTTTATTTCAATATGAGATGGCTGTTAGAATTTCTTCTTAACAGCTCATGTTTCTATTTTATCGGTAGTAACCGTCAAAACTAGACGAATTTACTGCCTTCCTCTCCATAATTTTCGAGCCAATTTGAATGGAGCGAGAGTAACAAAAATATAAGTTAGATTCTTATTGAATCTATTGATTTGAGTTTTTTGTTCTCTAATCTTCTCAATAGAAAGAAACTTAATCATGCAACAGACAAATCAGTCTAAGGGGAATTAGTGATATAGGCTATCTATTTTAGGGTTGAAATCCGAACTAAGTAGTTAGATTTTAAGGTCCGATTAATGTCTTTTTCGAACTATAAGCAGTCAAAACAACTAGAACAATAAACTAGCTTCCACCAACGTAATTAATAGCAATACTCAAAGCCCGCTTTGGGTCGTTCCCCGCCATCTTTGATTTACAACTATGCGCACTTTCTGAACTAATACTTAAGACCGAATACCTTCATGAATTATGTATATTAGGATTGATTCAACTTCTTGAAACAGTCCCTAACAATAAATCGACATCGTCTTTGCAATCCACTATGTGCATCTTCCTATGGCAATTTGGACAAAGTGCGACAGTATTCTCTGGCGTATCCTCACCATTTTTAGCTAACCATTCAATGTGATGGACCTCCAGGTATGGCTCCCCCTTACTGTTATTGAACGGCGCAGGCACCTTACATAACTGGCAAACGCCACCAGCCCTTCGCTTAGCATGAGCATTTATCCAGGGGTCTCTATCATGCTGCAAACTAGATGTACGCCTTGTACCAGACTTCCTTCTACCACTTCTAGCGCGTCGCTCTAACTCCTCATCACTCAAACGATTAGCTTGTTTCAACTTTTTGGTAAAAGCTTGTTCAACATAAGATTGTAATAAGACAGGAGCAATCTCTTCAAACATTTTGAGAGGAAATACACAAACATTGCGCAAGTTTCCATTTATATCAGACTGGCTTTCAAAGTAAGACTCACCAGATAAATATACCTGACCGATGTATGTATATTCTCGATCAACAAACACCTCAAATAGGTGGACAGCTACGCCATTGTCATTGGAGTTTGATAAGGTTTTGTTTTGAGCTGCTTCAAGATATTGATCACCGATTGACCCCATACCTGTGTAATGAAGAACATCATCTACCCATCGGTCATCGTATATTGAGACGACATGGTTCGATACAATAATCAGAGTGTCTGTTTTATGGGATCGCCTCATTCCCCCTTGAGGGCTACAGCCAAAGGTTTCGCACAGCCTTTTATTGTCCAGAATTGCTCCTGGCTTTAAATTGTTTATCGCTTCCGTACTCATCAGATTCCTGCTTATTTGGTTATTCAATGTGCGCCAGTTCGAACTTACAAATTCTATCTCGATTCAGCAACATTTGTGGGAATTTTAGGCCTGATATCCGAACCTTTTCCCTGGTAAATATTGGTCATATTATACGTATGAATAACTCGAAATCATTAAATACAATGTAGCGTCAATTGCTCAAAAACATCGCGGCACATGACATCGTCATCTAGGTTTTGTGATTTAATTCAAAGATAACGCTTCTATCATTCCTGCTAGTTTCAGCCTTTCATCTGAAGAAAGATTAGTAACTATTCCTGTTATCTGAGGATATACATCTACTGCCTTTTCCGGAAGATCAAAATTCAAATTCGACAAATCATCAAACATAACCTTCAGCCACGGTCGAGATTGAAATGGATCAAATCTAAGTATCCGTGACATTTTGATGAAGTCCATATCAGGAATTGCGGTAGGTTCCTCGCCAGAAAACCATTGTGAGATGGATGTTTGCCCTTTTCTACCTAGAGTAATCGCAATGTCATTTTGACTAAATGTACTGTTTCTAATGATGCTGTTTATTAACGCCGCTTCCCTTAGCTTATGTTCTTTAGAGAGTTTTTGAGGTCTTTTCCACAACATATATTTTATTCCCTTGTTTAATTATTCGTTATTTATTAGCAAGTTTATAAATCAACTCCTTTTGAGAAATTACCCATATTTATTGCCCCTAATTCATTTTCCTTCATGTGTTTAACTGTATAGCTGCGCACTTATAAATATGATAATGCGAGTTTTATTATCTTTTTAGCGATGTCTTTAGTTTCGGTTTTAGGTATCTGAGTTAAATGACGCTGCATTAATTCATAAATTTGTTCAGAGGTGTAATCTATATTCGGATACATCAGCCCAACACCGCGCCGAAACCACACCGCGCTAACGCCTATACTATGTTCTAATTTTTCGGCTGATTCCTTGGAAGGGGTTTTGCCTTCATTAAGCCATCCTCCTACAGCTTGTTTAGAAACTTTCATTATCTCAGCAAGACCAACATTACTAAGATTAAAGGCTTTTTTCACAATAAGTACTCGGTCAGAAATATCATTACTCATTATTATTTAAACCTTTTCCCTTGTTTTTTTCGCTATATTCTTCTTTCTACCAAAACGGCGAAAAGAAAGGTATGAGTATCAAGATAACAATAAACGAGATCCCAAATGAATTCTCACTGGAAGGCTCCTTCGCATCATCGCCTTTTTGAATCTGGCCCTCGTAAATGCCAACACGAATGCCATAAATAACTTTAAATAGTACAAACCATAAGGCCAAGAGAGCTACGATCGATACAAACCCAACCCTATCCATTCCCTTCTCCATTTTTCCGTTAATTCTTAAGAAATTTGTGCTTGCCGACTATTTCTAGCCCACCAAACACTATTATTCCCTGATATATTTAACGGGCCTTCAGCTTTCATGCTCGCCTCCCAACCATAATCACTGAGTCGCAGACATTTTCTTTTAAGCTGACAATATGTTTTGCTGAAGTATTTTTAAAAAAAACGTAAAAATCACATTTGGATTTTTTTAATGCTTTCTTCAAATCTTTCATTTTTTGATCTGCATCTTTCTGAGAGTACCCATTTTTCCAATAAGGCACGATAAATGAGATCCCAAAATTATATTTTTCGGCATTATCCTTAGCCGCAATAGTTTTATTTATATCGTTCATTGCAGCGGATAAAGAGGCATTTAAGACGCTTTCTAGTGTTTTAGTACTTCGATTGGATAGATATAGCCAAGCCATTTTAGCTTCCACTAATGCTGCTTTTTCTTTTAGAGAAAAGTACAAATCAATACGGCCATTTATCCTGTTTTTAGCATCTCCCTTCATAGCAGAGTATTCCTCTATCGCTAAACCACCAGATCGCCATATAGCTCCAGCAAGAGCACTTATATTGGCTCTTTCGTTATACCAATATAAAGCGTCATCATATTTTTGATATTCAATATAATCCAGATTAACTTGAATCCAATTTTCAAAAATGGGGGTTAGCCACTTTAGTTTCGAATCTCTAATTACGGTTTCAACTTCAATACCTTTCATAAATACTTCTACATACAGTTAGTTTGTATTCGGATATAAAAATGACCTAAGATTAATACCCCCTCCCTACATTAGGTGCTGAATCAGTTCCCATAACTACTTTTGCTCAATAGGTAGCATTAACCCCGAAGTGCACCAATCACATACAGCTTTACCAGATACAGGGCGGATTCTTTCTAAACGCCTTTTCTCGGTCACATTCCCCTTTTTCAAATTCTTTCGATATTGATACAAGGGTAACCCATTTAGGTCATACACAAATATTTCAAGACTTCTTTGGCCACTAAATGCAGGCGAATTTTTAATCCACATACCATCTCTATATTCTGTGTAAACTTGTTTTTTGAGCCTGGAGCCATACATACAATTCCCAACCACAAACTGACATTTTTTGTACTCACTCTCTTCATACCTCATAGGCTTCACGTTCTTTCTTAAATAATATTCTTTACCTTTAGATAGCTTATACTTTGCAGTGATGCTTGGAGGAGCATCCTGTTGGTAATAGATATAATCGAAATATAGTTCTTCACCTATGGTGCCTATAAACTTTCTAGAAACCTTAATTTCAGTTTCTTCAATGGATTCCATTGAATACTCCCACCCAGATGGTTTATCTAGTTTCCAAGAGTTGTCAGCTACTAAATTCGGCGTAAGTACTTTATTTTTATTTACAGCTAGTACTTTATTTAACAGCGACGTTTTCTTAAATTCTGGAATATGAAGATATTTAGCGTTTCGCTCACAACGCTGCTCTATCTTCTCAAGACTATTAAACAAAACATTCGTTATCTTAGATTCAGATAACAAGTTAGAACGTTCTTTCTCAGGAGTATTATCGTAAACTAGTCGCGAAAAGCAACGACAGTAAGCCTTATCGGAAAACCTAATATTGCAAGCTTGATTTAAAGACGCTAAGTATTTATTACTTACAAAAGGAGAGCTATCAAAGGTAGAGTTATCTCTGACATGTTGAGCACAACCAATTAAAGAGAAAAACAGCAATAGGATTGATTGCCTTAAGAGGTTTGTTATTAAGTTCCTAGAAAGTGAGTTATTAACTGTTGCCACGATTAAACTTGTCCCTGTCTGTTTCATTCACTCATATCTCTTTCATCATAAGATAAATTGATTCCAGAATAATATAATTTATTCATTAAGCATGCTTCTTGGGGAACGGGTATTTTTTCTGTCTTGATTAATGCTTGAACGAATGTGTTATCTAGCCCTTCATGGCCAGAAGGGTTTTGGATTACCACTTTTCGATTGTTCCAGATTTATTTACGCAAAATAATCTTTCCCTGATTAATTTCCATTAGTTGGTTGATAATTTTTGACCTTGAAATAAGGTACAAATGTATTAAACAACCTATTATTTTTATCGTCACAGGTGACCATAAATACAGGATTTTCAACAGTACTTTTAGATAATGATATGTCGACCAACTGAACTCGTTTACACTTACTATCTCTACGAACTATTTCAGCGGCATTTTTGAACAACGGTATGAATTTCTTGTACTCTTTACCAGCACTGGTCATATCGGTAGCGCCATTTTCGATTGGTGCTACATGGTTATTACATCCATAAAGTATTAACGATGCCAAAAACACTAAAAATAGCTTATTCATTTTCCCTATTCCCTATTCCCTTAAGTCATAACACCAAAATGAAATGGCTTTTTTTCTTTCGAATTATTGTTAAGACTTTGCTTAGCAAGTCTCACGTTTTTTGCGGTTAGGGTTTGTTTATTTATGTGGCATTCAAACTCAACCATTACTCCTGGTTTAAGAAATTGGCAATTACAAAGGTCAGACTTTCTAACCATGATGTCTGGCCCAGACCCATTGTCTAGAAATCCAAATTCTTTATCTTTGAACCATTTCTTAACTACGGTTTGCAAAATAACACCTCAGTTTCATAATCCTATCGTCCAATTTATTCCCTGAACTAAATATTTAGAATTTCGATGCCAATATATTAAGACAATTACACTCTGTACGCATTCTTATTATTATTGAATAATCAATTGATTAAGCGACTCAATCTCGCATTAAGCAGGCGCTCAACGGGATAAATTAATTCAGGATAATTCAGTCAATTTGTAAATTAACGCTACAAACCAGCCGCGCCGCTTTTTGGTGTCTGCTGTATGCTCTTTGTTAGGCAAAATCTCGACCGATACATAAATTTAGATGGGCTCATGGCAACCGTAATAGAAACTGACTTCTATTTGTATTTGCGCCATCTGATAACATGTCGGCTAAATGGGTCAGGGGACGCCATTCACGTTTACCACCATGTTCAGGATCCAATATTAAAATTTTGTCTGGATTGAGCGAAATCCCCCCGATTACAACAACGTGCCCATAGCTACCTGTAGAGGTAAACTTTGTTCCATCCGCCCATAGTGGACCGTAAGTGCGCAGCCAGTTCAGTAATGTCTGTGGGGTTGGAGATATCAATGGAAGATTGACCAGTCCAAGGTCTTGAGCGAACCTACGTATTTGAGCCCACGGGATACCGTTGTTGCTTAGATACATGCGTAAATGGCTTGGTACTTGGTCAGGAGAAGGCAAGTTGGCTTCTGTCATTCGCCGTTGGCTTCGTCGCCATTGAATCAGCACTTGCGCACTGGCATACCAGCATGCCATGGTTTTGTCCTGTGGGATCAGTTTCAAGTTTGGGGCTTCGTATATCATTTCAAATTTCTCCTTCTCAGTTTTATTTAGGCCTAACGCTTGCCCAATTCCGCTTTCTGGTTTTGGTTATACATTTTTTTGCGTTGATGTAAAAATATTAGAAATGCTGCTTGGATAGTTGCGCAACCTAAAAATGCCTCCGCCATAGACTTAATTATTTCGTTTAATGATCGATAGAAACGTAATTCTAATTCGTTAATTTTTTTTATATATTCTAGGTTTTTACTTATTTGCTCTTCAGTTACAAAGTCTTTGGAGCTAAGTCTATATAAGTAAGACATATGTTTGTTTGAAGACTCTAAGGTTTGGTCATATTGCGTGGCTCGGTAACCGAACCCAACACCGGCAACCAACAGAAAGCCAATTACTAAGTACCCTAAAAATAACTTTTTCATTGGATATTTTTCCCCTGCTTTTCCGTTATGCGCGAGATAATCTTCTGTAATTAGTTTTCAATTGTTTTTACAGGAGCCGAAAACCCTCCAAGGTCTACTTTATCCATTGTGGCAAAAGTCAGCTTTGGACTATCACTCAGATCAAATGACATATTTCCGCAGCCCTCAGAGCACTTAGTTAAAATACCTGCTTTGCCATCAGCATCATAACCAATCGCATTCACAACTAGGTTGCTTTGCTTTTCTTTATCGAAGTAAAGATTCGTTGCTTTTAAGCTTGTTCGTGATATGTCATTTACGGGAGACATCGACACTTCAAGCCACACATCTTTGACTGACATTGTTCCTATTTTTGTGACTTCGAGAAGGGCTGTCGCCGATTGGTTTGGAATTAGAAATACGTCATCCAGCGCATCACTCTCAACTACAATAGTTGTAGATGCAGGCAAAACATCATCGCTCGTAAAATTCACTAAGTGATAGTTGTCAGAGCAAGCCGACAAGAACGGAATCAATAGTGAAACCAAAATTCCTTTAAAGAGTAAAAATTTAGTTAATTGCATTTTCATTAGTCCTTTTATTCCCTGAACTGAATATTTAAAAATTCGATGCCAATATATTAAGACAATTACAGTCTGTACGCATTCTTATTATTGTTGAATCGGCAATTGATTAAGCGACTCAATCTCGCACTAAACAGTCACACTAAACCATTCAATTATGCTCACTTGTATCAAGGTGACAAGAGTCGTATCAGCGCCATAAAGCAGTCACTGCAGGCTAGAAATAACTTGTCTAGTTGACTTGATACCAATTACTTGTACAGCGCTGAATAATAATGGTGTTGATGACAGTAACTTCACGGGATCAAATAAAAAACAAAAACATCATACGTCAATGATACTTGAGGATTGCATGGTGCAAGTTAAGAGGCACGTTAATTCATGTCTGAATTAGCTTAATATCTTCAACATGAGTGAAGAATAAACTTATGACCTTTTCCACTGAAGAGAAAGTAGTTCGGATTGCAGCCCAAAATCTACTTGCAGCTAAAAAATGATCAATGTAAAGTTTTGTTAATATTCATTTTGGTAACTAAAAGCTTTACCTATATAAATTTATGATTAAGGTAGCGATGGGGACCTGTCTCGCGGCGGTTCAAAGTGAATGTAGCATTAAGCATGTAAATATACGTTAGATATAACTACTGCTATAACAAGAAAACTTTGGAGATTAATATGAAAGGCCTGAACAAATTACTATTAGTATCTGCAATCGCTGCCATCTCTGCTGGTGCTCAAGCTGATTTTAAAATGCTTGATGACTCTGCAATGGGTGAATTAACTGGTCAAGCTGGTTTAACAATCGACATCGAAACTAAATACACTATCGGTGAGTTTGCATATAAAGACGGCGGTTCTGTATTGTTCCAAGGCATCAGCTTGGGTGGTGGTGCTCTTTCAGGCGGTGCTGGTTCAATGTTAGATAACGTTCGTTTAAACCTAGACGTTGCTGGTTCTGGTTTTGAGTCAGATGGAGTTACTGTTAATAATGATAACGTTCTTCATTACGGTTTCTCTGAAATCACTGAATTAGCTGTTATGTTACAAGGTCGTGGAAACACTGGTCATGCTGGTATCGACGCTCTTGCTTCGAACACAATGTCAGCTGTTGGTAAAGCTAACCTTAACACTAAGAAAACATTCGGCGACGGTGACTTAGTTATACACATCGATGCGACTGATCACCTTAAGCAAGGTGGCGGAATGGAGGCATTCGTAGCTGGAACAGGTTGGTCAGGTTTTGAATGTTCTTTAATTCTTGGTCCTTTGAGTTGTCAGGATGATCTTGAAGATCTTGATCTAGCGACGACTTCTAAACTTGCACGCACTGCAATGGATTTCAACTTCTCTATCGATGCTATCAAATTAGCTTCATCTGATTACGTTATCGGTTCTGGCGCAGTTGCTGGTGTTGATGCATTTACAGCTGGCGGTCAGTCAACAACTTTGATCTCTGATTTAAGCATCAGTGGTTATTTCGGACCCGTTGATATTCAAATCGAAAACAATGGTAATGGTTTCAGCAATGGTACAAGTGGTGATGCTGATTCTAAGATCCATTGGGATGCTTATATCGATGTTACAGATCTAGATGTTTATATCGATATCGCTGGTGTTAAAATTGAGAACATGAAAATCAACAACACTCGTGGTGATATTACAGATATCAATGGTAACAACTCATTCAATTTCGCACACTCTGAGCGAACTATCTTTGCTGTGAAAGACACTGTTCTACGTCCAGATTCACAGGCTGGTGCTCTAGGTAGTACTAACCCACTAGACTACGTAGACGGTATCGCGATCAACACTGTATTTAAAGGCGACATGGAAATCGGTAAACTTTCATTCGGTGATACTAATGAGTCAATCGGTGAGCTTTACTGGACTGACATCTCTTCTACTACTAACTGGACAATCTCTGCTCACTAAGATACTTCTTAATGAGCTAGGATACGAAAGTATGCTAGTAAGTGTATAAGTAAAGCTGCCCTGCACTGTAAGGTGGCTTTTTTAATATATGGAGAGATGATAAGAGTTAGCTTTGCACTCAAACCAACATTCACAAGATGCTCAATATGGCTGATTTTTCCCTGAACTTAATATTTAGAATTTCGATGCCAATATATTATGACAAATACACTCTGCACGCATTCCTATTATTGAAAGAGTATTGATTAAGCGTTTCAATCTCGCACTAAGCACGCGCTCAACAGGATAAATTAATTCAGGATAATTCAGTCAATTTGTAAATTAACGCTACAAACCAGCCGCGCCGCTTTTTGGTGTCTGCTGAATGTTCTTTGTTAGGCAAAATCTCGACCAATACATAAATTTAGATGGGCTCATGGCAACCGTAATAGAAACTGACTTCTATTTGTATTTGCGCCATCTGATAACATGTCGGCTAAATGGGTCAGGGGA
>Ga0209290_1000068_pt1 | contig 98676 bp, 85 predicted proteins | sample EN1Hudsemesocosm_2_FD_184632 | JGI IMG/M metagenome (GOLD analysis project Ga0209290, IMG submission 184632) | Methane-oxidizing microbial communities from mesocosms in the Hudson Canyon - EN10B Hudson Canyon (SPAdes) (version 2) | ecosystem: Environmental > Aquatic > Marine > Cold seeps...
TGCGAGGTCGCTTTTCGTATTTGACCCTTGTGCGGAAAGAAATTCAGCAAGTTCAATATAGCTCGCATCATAGTCACCATCATAATATTCAAGTTGCGTCATTGCAGACGTGAAATGCAATCGACTGTTTTGGGTGCGATCAAATCGCTTTGTCAGAAAGGTGTGGTGATGGCTATTAAACTTTTCAATTCTACTTTCTGACATATCAATGCCAGCATTGAGTGCCAGTTGATAAACAACATATTCCCAAGCGGCAATATCATGGTCGTCATAACGACTTGGAAACTTGGCTATCCATAGGTGTTGTTCATCATCGATCACACTGGCCTTTGGGCGAGCTCCGCCTAACGAAGAACCTGGTGACATGAGCATATATAGCCATTTTAGATACTCGGGGTCATCAGTATTACTATTCTCTACTTGTAAGGCGGCATGCTCCAATTCCTTTAAAGAGGAAATGGGTGGTGCGGCAAGCCTCTCATCGTTATCTAAGAAGTCACCGTTAGGATCTCGTTTAAACCTTAAAGCGCCTTGTCTATATCGGTCATGAACGCCGAGCAAATAGTCAATTTCATGGAATATTCTAGGCTTTCGTTTATCTTGACGAGCAATAATGGCCTCTCGTCGCTTCATGAGAAGTCTACCCCAGCGATCAGGGCATGAATCAAGAAATACTCGAAAATTGTTGGCGTCTGAGCAGTGTTGTTCGCCTGCAAATAAGTGTAACTCAGGGTCAATTTTTTGCGCATTTTCAGAGTATAGCCAAGCCTTGTCATAGCTGAAGCTAAAGTGTTCCTTTTTCTTGGCCACAGATGACCGTAATACTCCTACAAGCATTGGGGCAGTAAAATCTTCCCAATCTGCATAAACATAAACTTCCCTGCTCATTTTTAGTTACCCATTAGTTTTATGTCTTGAAGTTTACGTCCAAGTTCGTCATCACTAGCGACTTTTGCAAAATCTTCCACTAAGCCCAATACCGCTAATACAGCAATATAATGCCCAATTGAAACTTTTGGGTCACCACGTTCGATCTTACGGATCGTTAAGCGGCTCAGTCCTGTTCGCTCAGAGATTAGCGTCTGAGAATAGTTTCGGCGCTTGCAGGCAAGTTTGATATTTTCGCCTAATTGCGTGAGAGCTTTCTGGCTCTTTGGGTATACAACCGCGCTACGTTTTTCAGAAGGCATATGGTGGTCACTATAGTTATCATATATGTATTTAATGGTAATTATAGTGATCAGTTTGTTTTGTTGCAAATAAGATGATGAAACTTGTAGTTATCATATATGCATCTTCTTGGTAGCTGTAGGTGTCATTTTTTTGTTCGAATGTAGTGAATGGTATAGATCTAATATGTATTGTCTTTATTGGTAAGTGTTTTATTGGTAAGGGTATAAACCGGTCCAGAGAGGTTTGGACGGCGGGAGTTGGCCCCGCGTCCCGTAGTCACCCTTCAGAGGCCTTCTGGCGCTTGCTCTTGATTTGGATTGTTGAGCAAAGTGTCACACCTGAGTGTAAGTTGATAGTGTTATTAATTTATCATCTAATCTAAGGGTGTTCAAATCTAAAGGTTTGTCTATGTGGGCTCGCTTGAGAGGCTGTTCATGAAGGTGGACTCTTTTGCATATAAGCTAAAGAGCGCATATTGGGTTCAGTTCCGACGGCGGGAATCGAACCTGTAAAAGGGTATGACTATGTAAACCTAAGTATGATAAACACTGGGTTTGGCCATCGGGTGGATATACATAGTCATACCTGATATTACGAAAGTGGGGGAAAAAATGGGGGTAATACCATATGCGCATTATGAGATTGAAAGAAATAATCGAAAAGACTGGTCTGGCAAAATCGACAGTCTATAACCTGATATCACAGGGTAAATTCCCAAAGCAGATTGACTTAGGAGCAAGATCTGTTGGTTGGGTTGATACTGAAATTGAGGAGTGGCTTGAGGCTAAAATTGCACATCGTAACGCTCAAGAGGAATAGGGAATCAATGGAGGGTCGTGGCCAATTTAGGTTGGTCACTATAATGTCTCAAGTGTTGAGCTTTCTAGCACTTCATAGTGTATTCATAATAACGTCTATTCTGCATGACGAAAGAAAACTAAATATCAGACCTTTAAATACTACAAATTCTAGTCACAATTGTTATAAAAACTTATTGTATTTGTATTTTTAGCTATATATTGTATTCTGAATATTATCGCAGCGCCATAAAAAAAATGGAGCTTCAGGAGCATGGTGTATTCCTTCTTAAGGTTTGTCTTCTTCAAGTATTATTTAAAAATAACAAAACTTGATATTGGAAATGACAAATGTATATTTTCGTCCATCGAATAACAAATTTCTTGGCTCCCGGGTATTCAAACCTATCATTTGACTCTAACGTTTTACAGCATAGTTTTTTGAATTCTAGATCTATTATTTTCCTGTGTAGAATATTTAGGCGAGTCTATTTAGTTTCTTTATGTCCAGACTATGCACTTTAAGCACAATACTTTTGATCATTCACAATTTAAACAACTATCCAGACATAGTTCTCCAGTTGGTTAGCGCGCCGTAGTGTGGTATCGAAAAGTCAATATAAGAGGAAATAATAGTAATGAAACATGCTGCATTCATTTCTTACAGTCATGAAAAAGATTCAAATATTGCTATGGCTCTACAAAGTGGATTGCAAAAGTTTGCTAAGCCTTGGAACAAACTGAGAGCAGTAAATATATTTAGGGACGCGACAAATTTATCTGTAACTCCTGGAATGTGGCCCTCACTTGAGAAGGCTTTAGATGAATCAGAATATTTAATACTGTTGGCATCTAGTGATTCAGCGAGATCACCATGGGTTAATCAGGAGGTGGTACATTGGTTGCGAAAAAAATCCTGCGAAAAGATTTTAATAATTTGTGTTGATGGTGAATTACTCTGGGATAGCGAAAGATGTGACTATAAATGGACAGAAGACACACCTCTCCCACAGACCTTACGTGGCGCTTTTAAGCATGAACCACTATACATTGATTTGCGTTGGGGGCGATCAGATCTGTTGCGACTTACCATCAAACAAATTGATTTCCGAGAAATAATTGCTAGTTTGTCGGCGACCATAAGAAGTATTCCGAAAGAAGACCTTATTAGCGAAGAAGTACAAAGGCAAAGAACGGTTAAATGGATTACAACGACAGGCATCTCATTACTAACCTTACTTACCCTAGCAACTAGTTTGGCAACTTACTGGGCCCTAGACAAAAGTAGAGTTGCAAAAGAAGAGCGGAATCATGTACTGATTGCCCGGTCTCAATTCCTTGCAAAGCAATCAATTGAGCAGACTAAGCAAGGAAATACTCGCCTAGGAATTCTGCTTGCAATGGAAGGCTTGCCGAGCCCCTACAATACGTATAAGGACCAACCATACGTTAGTGAAGCAGAAGTATCTCTCTACAGCGCTTTGGCATCACATTCGAAATCTATTTACCTTCCTAAGCATTCAGAACGAAGTACTTCAGCTAGTTTTAATTCTTCCGGCTCTAAAGTGATTACTACTTCTTGGGATGGAACTGCTCAGGTATGGGATGTTAATTTAAAAAAGTTAATTCATACTTTTAATGTAGGTGAAGAGCTTCAATATGCTGCATTTTCGCCTGTTTCGGATATAGTTGCTCTTTGCGGAAGGAACGGCGGAGTTGAAATATGGAACACAGATACAGGTAAACGTCTGATTAAATTAGAGGGCCATAATGAATCTGTGGGCCATGCCGTGTTCAGCAATGATGGCTTACTCCTAGCTACGACATCAAGTAGCTCTGTTCGTGTATGGGACGCAGTTACAGGCGTTCTAATTAAGAATATTTCTTCGGAGGGTGAAGTACATCTTTCTTTTTTAATACCAACAAATGCTAGTAGTCCATATAAAAAAGCGGTTTTCGATAAGAATAATTCTCGCGTATTCGCTGTTTCCGATACTAAAACTGATATTTGGAAAAAAGAAGATGATACCGTCAAGTCTCTTGGGCATGCTAAAGGGATATCAAAAGAAAACTTTATAGCATCTAAGTTGCCTTTAGGAATTTTAGCTTTTTCTGCCAATGTCGCATTACTTGAAGATGAAGATCTGTTGTTAACTTCCTTTTCAACAGCTGAATACACTCTGCTTCGTGCGTGGGACATTAAGAGCTATGAACCTGTTAAAACGCTTTACATTAATAAGCCTAGGCAGAATGTTTTGGCTGTCCACCCTTACTTAAAATTAGGTATGTTAAGTGGTGAGGGTGGGCATATATATTTTTGGACATATCCAGAGCTTGTTCGAATTGGTAGCATCGACCATGGCAAAGTAGTAACAAGTATGGGGTTTAGTGGTGATGGTTTAGCTAGGGATTTAGTTGTAGCTGATGAAGCAGGTAATATTACTACATACGAAGATTTCAAAAATCCAAAGAAAAGGATTGTTCATGAAGGTGATATCTACTCTTTGCAGGTAAATGAAGAAGCCAAGCTAATAGTAACGGCTGGAGAAGATGGTTTCGTTTTTTTAACATCATCAGATTACTCCCCTGTAACACTTGTGAGCCGTACGAGTAATTTTGGTCGATCTGATAGTTATGATGAGTTTTCTATTCAAAATACCAGTGATGTTATCGTGGCGGCAAACAAAGAGAAAATTGTGGTGTTGGGTGCCGCATCAGGAGACGAAATTGAAAACCACTATTATGAGGATGACAATATAGAGTTACCTCTATCTTTTGTTTCTACGGATAGAGAAGGTAAATTCGTGGTTATAGGGAGGTATGATAGTACCATATGGTTTGATGAAAGCGATTCTGAGCTTGCTAAGAGAAATAAACAAAAAAATGAGTTTTTAAGCACAGTTCATATTTGGAATTCAGAAAACAATACAACTACTCAATTGACAGGCCATACCGATAAGATTCAAAAAGCAACTTTTAGTCGGCAAGGAAACCGGTTGGCTTCCATGGCGAGCAACGGAGAAATACTTTTTTGGAATCTAGATACTAAGCAAAAAATAATACCGGAAGAGAGCGCGTCTAGGAAATTCAGAATAATGACAGTTAATTACCAACAGGATCTAATTGTAGGTGTAACAAATACAAACAATATTTTTGTGTGGGACATACAAACCGGAAAAATTAAGAATAATATTAAACTAAGCCTAGAAAATAACGAGTGTAATCAGTTTGCAAAAAGATGGTCGGAAAAACTGATTAATAATGATTATGATTTAGAATCTGTACTATTAAATGAAGAAGGAAACGTTCTAATTTCAATGTACAAAGGAGGAGCCAGCTGTGTTTGGAAAGTAGGTTCAGGCGAATTCATTTCTGGGTTAAGAGGGTTCCCGAGTTTTACCAGTGGTGCCAGTCTAAGTAATAGTGGTCGGAAACTTGCGGTTTTGCATGACGATGGTAACGTTAGAATATGGGATACATTGAATGGTTTTTTGCTAGGCACTATTAAATTAGAAGAGGACCCTAATAATGAGGTGTTATTTAGTCCCAGTGAAAATCTAATTGCAACTTCTTCGGGCGTAAATCTCGTTGAGTCGGAGAAGCAGGTAGGAACGATCCAAATTTGGGATTCGAAAAACTTACATCTTAAGGCTGAATTACCTGTCAAGGGAAGTAAAATTCAGTTTAGTAATGACAGCAGAACATTAGGATTTGTTCGAGATGATGGTGTCGTTGAGTTGTGGGAATTGTTTGAGTCAACAAATGAGATTGTTAGTTTGGCAGCTGAAACCGCTAAACGACAAATTAGTGATTCAGAACGCGAATTTTTCGCTATTGATAGGGTCTCAACTGCGAATCAGTTCACAAATGACCATTCTGAAAAAATTAAAAATTGTTACTCTTCAGAAAAGGAAGTTAGAACTGCTATTAAATTGGTAAAAGAGAAAACAAGCGAATTAATTTCGAACACAAATCTAGATTCTTACGACGATATAAAGGAATTTTTCCTAGAAGAAGAATTGATAGCTGTTGAGTTCGGTAAATCTATCGGTTCATTTATATCTTCATGGGATCATTGGATGGAATGGTATGATCAATTAGATCGAGTAGATCATAAATATGGACGTACTTTTTTGGAACTTGACAGAGAGTATTTTGAAATTAGTTCTTTGATTTATTCTACTGATGCAAAAGCCCCTACGCTCTATAAAAATGTTCTGAAAGACATGCTTACAAAATTAACGCGGCTAAATGATATTAAGAACTGGTGCGATTAAAATACAAAATGTCAGAAAGACTTGCACACAACAAAAATCGATTAACTGTTTCGATTTTAATTGCGTTTCTAATTTGCATTTTTTCATGTTCTGGTGATTCATACTAGGTTGTATGTTTCAGTATTAATTTGGCGGCGCAGAGGTTTTGAAAACTAGTAAATATGCTTACGTGAATTATTGCCTTTAGCAGAGATATATACGGTGAGCATAGTTCGAATACTAGGCTCCATGGGTAAGCCAGCGGTGGCGGCGTCTTCGGTGTGGAAAGTAAGCATTTATAAATTACAGCCATTTTCGTCCCTAAAACGACGGAATTTCCAAGAAGTCGAATTGCACGAATGAACAACAGTGGTTCGAATGTCAAACATCAGCAATCTTAGCTCCACCTGAGGAACCAGGTAGTCTTCAAAGAAGTCCATCCAAGTTGCTCCGTCGGTATTCGATTGTAGGTACTTCAAGTGATCAACTAACCCTATCACGTACAGCTCATTGCCTCCACTCAGGTAAGGCTTGATAGCCTCTGCGACGGGGTCGGCGGTTACAAGAACAGAACCAATCCGGCCGTTTCCGGACCTAATATCGGATATTGCCTTGATGTCGTCAAGTGTTGTGGTAGCTGGTAATGGACAACCAGCGATTTGAGCGCCGGTATTGACAGCTCTACAAATTTCCTTGAGGGCTAAGTAAAGGAATGTTCTTCCCGAATAGACAGCATACTCGTAGCCGCCGCAACCTTTTAAACTTTCGGCGAGGCAGGCGAGGCGAATAGGGCATAGTTTCATCATTTTTCGAACTATTATAGGGGCGGATTGGCACGCTTGAATATCGATACCCCGGAGCTTCATACCTTGAAAATCAAACCACCCGGTTCTATTGGGGTCAGGCGTGGCCAGGGCTAGTTTCTCGGCAAACCGTTCCGTTTGATTGATGCAAACGAATAGCTCATTTGGCCACGCGATAGAAGGTTGGTCAATGGCTCCACATCGATCCGCTTCACTAAGCCAGCTATCGAACATATGGCGTAACGGCCAACCGTCCGGTAAAAAATGGATCCATCCAGTGAGGGCTTCTCCTCGAATAGAACGAATGGTCGCTACAAGGCGCACAAATGCTGTTTCGAAACTATCTTTTGTCGACACTCCTGGACGGTTTCGAAGTTTTGGAGGGATTTGGTCAATGTCGTCGTCATCGAGATTGTGCATTAGTGGTACCACGACACATTTTTGTGGTGTCTCCAGCTCTAATGCCAACATCATCTCTCTTGTTGTCCACTCCTTCGAAAGAAAACTCGAGCTTAGGATGAGAACGATAATCTTTGAACTACGCAGACCATCCTCGATTCTCTGGTCGAGAGGTTCATGCCCAAACATCTCTTCAGCATCTAACCAGGTGGTTAAACCGTGGGTCTGCAACGCGAGGGCAAGTGGTCGTGCGATAGAATCTTTGTCCTCGCTAGCATGAGATATGAATACGTCCCACATTTTCGGCTTACCTTTTAGGTTGTCCACACTCCAGCTCCAGATTGGGTCTCGTGAAGTGCTCACTAATAGGAAATTTTTGGAAAAACTCTTGAGCCTCAAAGGGCATCATACTAAATGAAGCCCAAAAGCACACTATTTTGCAACATCTGCTAGTTTTGCAAGTGCGTATACGAACTCCATCAGCTCTTTTCGAAATATATCTAGGGCAGGGTAAAAGGAATCAAAATATTTCCACTTTGATTCATCGATTACTGGTTTCATACCTGGATTAAGAGTAGCCTGCTGTTTGATTGTTTCTTCATCCTCAAATGCTCCTAACTCAGTATGCCATTGGACTAGAAATGGTCTCACTCCTTGATTGAGAATTCGGATTGCCAAGGGGCCCACTGAGTTAGGGCCTTCTGCGCAATTAGGTCCTTGTTCTTTTAATACTGTTCTTGTTATTTCAAAAAGTTCGTGTAACGAGCTAAGCGCTTCACGGATTGAACCGTCAGCTGGTTTGAGTTCCTGCGTTGCGACTCTAGTCATATATTCTACGTATAGAGACCATGCGGCATTCATTTGAGCTTCTGTACGGTTAATTGTTACGCCGCCCAAGCCAAATGGTAAATTAAAGTCGAATGAATCTATTCTAAATGCCATTTTCAATTCCTCTTAGTGTATGAATGTTGAGTGTCTGTATTTTGCATTGTTTGTTTTAATCGTTTTTACTCGACTAGTTGGTTTAATCCAAGTTTGTCAGTACGATTTATGGTTTGCTTCCAAGCACTTACTTAGAAGTTTATTTTCAGTTGTCTTAATCCTTTAATTATTAGATAAACGCATTGATCAAGGAATGGGGATTGCATTAGACACGTGTAGTCATCTAAATCAAGACCAGCTTGACTAGCTAACACATTAATTTGTACAGATTTTAAAATGGTTTCAATGTTTTTATAGTTCGCTCCATGCGTAAATGTTCTAGCAAGGTTTTGTAAATCCTGATACCCCTCGTTATGTGTAATTTGCCAACTCTCTGTGAGTTGTTCTGATATTTTTCTGTTGGTTATTGTTTGGCAAACTTCTCCTGTAACTCCGCCGAAAGCACCGAGGAGATAGATAGGTTTTTTCATATCAATTGCGATGAGAATCTCTTCTAGGACGCCAGGCATTTTTCCCTTATAACCTGATAGTTTTCCCCCTGCGCATATGCGAGCGGTAGAGCCTTTAATAGAATTGTTACGCATCTCAGTAAGGCAGCGAGACCAAATGTACTTGTTTTGTGATGTACTTGGTGGCAAGAAACTATCTTTATCGACGCTTTCCTTTATGTCGTCTGGAATTAAATGCTCTTCAGTGATCATGACTTTATTGTATTTCGCTCTCCAAGCAAGAACTTCAGGACTAGAGTTATAGAGTGGCCACGCTAAGTGATTCTCTACATGCTGTTTGTCAATCTGTAGGCGGTCTTGTAGGATTGCAGCCTCATCAAGGATGAATTCTGTGAAACCATCTTGGCGCAAGTCACCCCCATAGATCAAGGTTGATGTCCTAGCCAATAGGTGTCTAGCAAGATCTTGCGCGAACTTGATCAATTGGTCGGAGTGAAAATGATTACTGGAAAACTCGTGATTAGAAACTTCTGAGATGGATATCCCTATTCGTGCACCTTTAAGAAGATTGTGATCAGAAAGACTCCAAAGAGGTGTAAAAGTTTCGATTTCTAATTGCTCATGCCAGTCGGCCTCTTGAATGTAAATAGGGGGTTCTGGATAGCAAATTTTAGACTTGCCCTCTTTTTTAAGAGATAGAGCTTGGCGTATTTCTGGTGGTCGAGAAGTTAAAGCGCAATCTGAAGGTATCCACCCTTGTGACTGATAAAATTGTAGCGACTGTATTGCAAAGCTATGACGAATCGTCTCTAAAATTGTAGCTACAATAATTCGAAGGATGTTTTTCTCACTTATTGGTGCATCTGCAGGAACATGCACACACGGGACATTGGATGCCGCTGGGAATACTCGGTCTTCGTAGTCTTCTAAGCAGTCAATAATTACAATTGGCCTATTGTGGTGTTTTGCTGCTAATATTTCTCGCTGGCACCAGTAGCGAGAGGAGTAAGCATCACTTGAAATGGCAACCAATGTTGAGTTTGGTATGTAAGCTTCGATTTCATTATCAAACTGAAAGCCAGGTGATATCTCTGTAGCATCAAAAAAACGATTCATGTTTGTGTTGTCGATAAACTTTTTGAGGGACTCTGCGTGTAGCCGACCGGTATCTCCTGCTTTCGCATGACTCAGAAAAATAGAAATTGACGAATTTTTTCCTTTTTTGCCTAACTTTTCTCCAACTAATCCATGGCGATAAATTTCGTGCGCTAAAGATATAACAGCATAAAATTCAATGTGCTCTTTGGGCCAATCAAAAAAACGGATGCAGTTTAATTTACTTAAACCTCCTGCATGGCTGAGGCCATGGTGGTCTATTGCTACAGGGACAAGACTCACTTCACTTGATGTGGCCAAACTTTCAACATATTTTTGCCAGTTTTTTTGCCCTAAGGTATTTACGCTAGTAAAAACAAAAACAACATTGCGGGAAGCGACTACCTTAGGATGGTGGTTCGGCACTTCAGTTGGGTTTTGTGAACTGTAGAAAAACAAGGGTATATTCAAGCCTCGAGAGAATTGTCTGTCTTTATCTCGTGCAAAACTTTTCCTGACTTCTTCAAGGATAGGGTCAATGGTTTTGGTGTCTGAGGGGTTCCAGATAAAATAGATAGCTAATGGTGGCTTGAATTCGGTCATTAATGTGTTTCCCTACATAATTTGCACAGAGCGTTGTATTTCATTATGTTTTGAATGTTAGTTATCAATAACGTCGCTGTTATCATTTCCCCCGAAGACCTTTGGTACGAATATACCGGTGAAATCACGAGTAGGTGCTTCAACTTCTGTACGATTGTTTTTGTAATGGGAGATAAAAACTTTTCTACGGATATTGGGCACCTTGTTCTCCTTCATGATAGCTTTCCAGTAACTTGGTCAACACGTTTATCTGAGTGCTCAAACTGGCAAGGGTCTGAAATTACCATATTTAATTTGTTGTGGTATTTATCTACTAACTGCTTAATTAGTATTCCAGTATTATTTGTTTCCTTTATAGTATTTTTTTTGCAGTCACGAATTGCGTTGTGGTAACCAATAGAGCTCAAATCAACATCAACTGCTGCATCACCAAAGTACAGAAAATAATTTGAAATTAGTATGCTCTCGGTTTGAGTGTCTTGTCTTAAATTATCAGTATTAATCGTTCCATCTGGGTTGCTATGATGAGAGTCTTCTTGTATCCAAATATTGTTAGAGTCTTTATGGTATATATTATCCCCAAGCATCCGAACTCTACTACCATTTCTTAGTGATTTTTTTATTGAGTAGTTCGGATTATCCCAATATTCCTGAAAACTTATTTTATCTGTAACCTTCATAAGTAGGATGCATTTTCTGGAGGCTTCCTTTAAGTTACATCCACCAATACCTAATATCCAGTCTCCAACTTTAGCGCCTTTACGGATTTTTGGTTTACATGTTGCAAGGGTACAGAAGCCATAAAATGGGTTGGGGGCGAAGCCAAAATCCCTTGTAATTGCGTACGCATATAAGTGAGACCCATTTTCTATCAGCATGCGATATTTCCTCCATCGACTTTTGAGCTTTGTGTTCCATCAGGGTTTTGGAATTGACCTTCTCCAGCTAATGCTCCTATAACGGACTCGGCTCTCCAGGCTACTGTTGATGCGCCATATTTTTCTAGATTTTCTGGGATTTTTACCTGATCTTTTAGACCATTCTCATAAACACCGAAAATTGGCTTTCCGAGTTGATGCGCAATTTTAATCTCCTTGTTGACCCATGGCCGTTCATGCGTTTCTTTGCCGATAACAACAATTAATTGCCCAGCCCAACGCATTTTCATCCTAATAAGTCGCTCAATAGTACGGTCACTAATTTGTTTTTGATCAAGTCGAGCCTGGTTCTCTGGTTTGACTCTAATAGAGCTATTTCTCAGTTGATAACCTTTGCCAGAAAGCATACTGGTTAGACCATCAACGCTTGAATCATCTTTATGATGATGACTTACAAATACATTCTTTACCACGCCGCTCATTTTCGTTTCCTTTTTGATCTTGTTATTAATTAACCTGCTTGCGCCTAATATTAAAATGAATGCTTTTTCGTAAGGGTGGAATAATGCCCTTAATTATTATCTAAGTTGACGTAGTATGTATCGAAAGCTTATTGGTTTAAAGTTATAAAAGGACTGATTCTAAGTTGTATTTGTTCTGGAACAAGAAAAAAAACATATATTCTGGTATCTTTGAGGGCATAAAAATATTTGTACTAGCATAAATTTAATAGTGAAAAGTTGTGCAAATATCTTTCAAGATAAAGTTTGAAAAAATAATAAATACCTATTGAATAAGGATGCGATATGACTTTTTGGAGTGGAGAAACGTTATCGGAACGTTTACCTGATATTTTTCCCAATGAAAATGAGTTTGATCCTGAAAAGATTGATTGCTCAGCATACACCTTAACGGTAGGGCGGGAGTCATACATAACGCCTGACCATAAAGTTCAGAATCCCTACAGGCATACAGCCACTAAGCTTGATGATGGAGATTCTATTGCCATACCTGCTGGGCAATTTGGATTCCTTCTTACTGAGGAATCTATCAAAATGCCTGCTGATGCTATGGCATTCATATCCATGAAGGCAAAAATGAAATTTCGTGGACTTATTAATGTTTCTGGCTTTCATGTAGATCCGGGTTATAGTGGCCAACTAATTTTTTCGGTATTTAATGCAGGTCCCAAACCACTTCACATAAAAAGAGGAGACGACCTTTTTCTAATTTGGTTTGCTAATTTGGATCGAGTAACAAACCTCATAAAAAATGAACCTCCCATTACGACAATTAGCTCAGAATTGATAAACGGAATTAGTGGAGAAATTCAGTCAGCTCATAGTTTTTCTGATAAATTGGAAAGCCTTAATAGAAGACTTATTAGATTCACATCTGCTATAGGCTTTTTGTCTGCAATTGCTATTAGTTTATCTTCATATGCTTTAAAAGATATATTGTGGAGCGGGGATAGCTCAACTATTCAAACTGTAGTTGAGAAAAGTGCTGATGAAGATATAAAAGTGTTACGTACTAATGCTATTTCAGCTTATCCACAAATAAATTCAGCACACAATAAACCTAAATCAGAAATCACTTTTAATCATTCAATCGAAAACAAGACAAATAATGCCGACTTATCTAGTTCATCCAACTAAAGTTTTTGAAACGTTTTGGCAGTTTGCTGTAAAGCGCCAAGATATATTTTTTAAAAGGATAAATACTCCAGATGCAGGGAAGTGGACCGAGGACCCCATCCTAGCAAAACACAAATTTACGAACGCTTTTAGAGCTTCTGACCGTGTTAGCCAGTACTTAATTAGAAATGTCATTTATGAAGGAGATAGCTCTCCCGAAGAGACCTTTTTTAGAATTTTGCTTTTTAAATTGTTTAATAAAATATCAACATGGGAACTACTCAGTGAACAGTTGGGCGATATTTCGTGGGCTAATTATAGTTACGATAAGTACAATGCAATTCTTTCTAAGGTTCTTGAAAACCGTGGGACAATATATTCCGCCGCCTACATTATGGCCTCAGGTCGATCTGCATTTGGTCATGAACGGAAGCACCAAAACCACCTTCGTTTGATTGAGAAAATGATGAAAGATAAATTGCCTGGTCAAGTTGTGAAGGCGAAATCATTGAGTGAAGTGTTTTACTTGCTAAAAGCCGAGCCAAGTATTGGAGATTTCTTAGCATATCAGTATGCTATAGATATCAACTATAGTGAGCTAACAGAATTTTCAGAAAACGACTTCGTAATGCCTGGACCGGGATCGTTGCGAGGGATAAAAAAATGCTTTTCAAACATCGGCAGTATGTCACCTAGTGAAGTAATAAAATATGTAACTGAAAATCAGGACCAAGAGTTGCTAGATCGTGGGCTAAATTTCCAAAATTTATGGGGGCGACCACTCCATCTAATTGATATCCAAAATTTGTTCTGTGAAGTTGATAAGTACGCTAGAGTTTTTCATCCTGAAATTGGCAATCGAGATGGGCGGAAGCGCATCAAACAAATATTTAAACCTAAAACTGAACCCATTTCTTTTTGGTTTCCACCTAAATGGGGTATTAACAATAATATAGAGCAGAAAGAGACTAAGTTTCATGCCTCACTTTTTTGAAGCAGAAAGCGCTGACGAAGTTTGGCGTTTGGCCGCCCATAGTTTGCTAGCACTAACGGAAGATTATTATCAACCGAGCCGTCTAGGGCCCATGAGAGAGATGCTTAATTCAAACTTCGCAATTCACGACCCTCGTCAAAGGTGGGTATTTTCCAGGGAACCTGCAATAAACCCCGCATTTGCAATTGCGGAGGTTGTTTGGATTTTACGTGGAAGGAAGGATTCCGCTTTTTTAAATTTTTGGAACCCAGCTTTACCAAAATTCGCGGGTCAGGGAGACTACTATCATGGAGCCTATGGCCATAGACTAAAATATAATCTTGGCTTTGATCAGTTGGAAAGGGCGTATCAGGTATTGTCTGAAAACCCAGATAGTCGCCAAGTTGTTCTTCAGATTTGGGATGGTCAAATAGACTTTCCACATAGTAATGCTGCCCCAGTAGCTGCGGATATACCGTGCAATATCTGCAGCTTGCTGAATATTCGGAATGGGCGTCTAGAGTGGACTCAAATCATGCGTAGTAATGATCTGTTTTTAGGGACTCCCCACAACTTCGTCCAGTTTACAAGTTTGCAAGAGGTATTAGCAGGTTGGCTGGGGGTGAAGATTGGATCCTATATTCAATTATCCAATAGCTTACATTGCTATGAGCATGATGTAGAAAATTTCCAAATATCTGAAGTTAAAAAGGTTGTAACAAATACGGATGATTTGTCTCTTCCGAAAGAAGAGGCAGATGAAGCTCTTTTGGTTGTTGAAAAATCAATGGATAGATGCCGAGAGGCTGATTTGAAAGTTGAAGAGTTTTCACGGTTATTGAATTGTGAAAATATCCCTGAAGGGTATCGTAATATGTTTCTCATAGTCGCAGCTGATAGCGCTAGAAGGAGAGGATGGAATGATCAAGTTCAGGAGGCTATTTCAAATTGTACTAACAGATGTTTAGTAGCAGCATGGTCTAACTGGAGTGAGAGAACTAAAAAATGAAGGGTCAATTAATATAAATGCAATTAACTGCTATTTTATAGGTAGTCAAAGTTGCTTAAAAATGTCTATCGGCTCCTCAGGAGCAGAATGTTAGAGGCTATATGGACGAAGACGAACATAGGGATTATATTTGGGAGTGTGACTACGGCAACAGAGCCCCAACTTTATCAGCGCTGAAAACTTTGCTTGAAGGACAAAATGAGTATGAGTTGGGTGCGTGTGTTTATTTTATCAATAACAACCCGTATATGTTTGAGTTCTATGTGGTGCTTGGCTACGAGTCACCCAAAGATAATCAAATTGAAATGATGCTTAAACTTATGTCTGATGGCGGAGCTAGAAGACGTACAGACGTTACTATGCGAAGACTTATTGAGCTGAAACTTCAGAGTAGGTTTAATAGTGGGGTAGTTTCGACGTATGATGATTTGATACAAATGGTAAATTCAGGTGTTGGATTTTTATGGCCCGAAAAAAGCCATTTCGAAAATATCTATAACACGGAGCCAATCGGGGATATTCACCCTGTATTCTTAAGTCATGCGACACCAGATAAACTAATTGTTGAAGATATTATTCCTCATTTAACGCGGGCTGGTAGGTCAATATGGTATGACAGATATGATATTGATTATGGGCAGTCTATTGTTAGTGAAATCCAAAGCGGGATAAAGCGAAGTAGAGCGGTTATCTTTTTTATATCACCCCACTTTTTAAAATCTAATTGGTGTGAAACAGAAATGAAAAGTTTCCTTAACGGTTATGCAGATACTAAAGAAATATTAATTATATCAATAATTAGTCCAGAAGTTTTAGATGAAGATTTGCCTTTATGTATTCAAAGCTTTAAACACCTAAGGCTATCAGAAAATTATAGTGCATGTGATATAGCAAAAGAGGTTAACCCTACTTTAGCTAACCATTTTATTAGCTAACAAAACTAATTCCGATGACACAAAACAATAAATGGGGCAGATTTAAAAATTATCGATTGTATAAATTTAAATCCCTCTGCTCCTTTTTTCATTTCTTTGTTGATTAATAAGATTTACCTCTACAAACAATTAAGTTCATTGTGTAGTGGTCAACAAAAATTGGCCATGCTTTTATAGCTATATAGTGATTTTACAAAACAATGGCTGTAAGTAGAGGTGGTTTTAGATTTGAAATGGGGGAAAGGTGGGGGTAATTCCATATGCGTATCATGAGGTTGAAAGAAGTAACGGAAAAGACTGGACTAGCAAAAACGACAATTTATAACCTGATATCACAAGGTGAATTTCCAAAGCAGATTGAGTTAGGAGCTAGGTCTGTTGGTTGGGTTGATACTGAAATTGAGTCGTGGTTGTTAGCGAAAATTGAACTTCGTGATAGAGAAGGCTATTAATCGTTTTAGATTTATTTGTAGTGGCCAATTCAATTACCACTTATTGCTAAACGACTTAAGGGGCTAAGTATGAGTGGCATCGTAGGCAAGGGAACACGGTCTCGTATTATGTCATCAATACGTGGCAAGAATACAAAGCCAGAAATAACCTTAAGAAAGTTACTTCACTCTCAGGGGGTCAGGTTTAGGTTGCACAGAAAAGACTTAATGGGAAAACCTGACTTGGTACTGCCTAAATATAAGTTGGTTATTTTTGTTCATGGCTGTTTTTGGCATCAGCATATAGGCTGTTACTATGCTTCTAAGCCGTCAACTAACGTTACTTTTTGGAAGGATAAACTCGAATCCAATGTTCGTCGGGACCTTCTAGTTATAGAGCAACTCAAGAAACAGGGGTGGAGGGTGGCTATCGTATGGGAGTGTGGGCTGAAGCATGTTCCTGATCAGATTGAGCAACTAAAGTGTTTTATAACGGGATGTGAGCTTGAATACGAATGGCCAATACGGCTCAGTCGGCCAAAATAACTGTTTAAATATTGCTTATATGGGGGAGGTTATGAGTGCGGCTAACTATATATATATTATAGAGTTGAAAGGGGCTGGTGCTTCACAGAAGTCTATTGCGGGTTATGGTCGAGATATAGAAGAAGCATTAAGTCATTCTGGCGAAAGGGAAGACTTTTTGAAGTGTTGTGAGGTAAATACCGTTCTGGTATCAAATGACTTGGCAGATGAAGAAAGCAATAGTATCTGCTCAGAGGTTTGTGATTTTCACTTAACAAAAGACGAAGAGACTCCCTTTGAGATAAAGCTTGAGCTTAACAAACTGGTAAAAGAAGGTCTTTATGCGGATGCCGTTAGTTATTGTTTTGATATGATTTGGGATAGAGGCTTTGAAGAGTAGTCTAGGTGTTCCCTGTTTTTACTGCCGAGTTGGCTTTATATATTTATAGAAGCATTGAGTTAAGGTATTTTCCGCTGTCTGCGGTATAGAAATCTATATTCATTGCTTATCAATTTACATGAGCAAAGTAATGTTATGGCTCGACTGCACAACCGTAGAGCCCTTTAAATCAATCGAGTAACTCCTTCACTCTCTCCATTTACGCACGCCTGATAATGTACCTTCAATTAGAACGGACACATTATTCTCTTCTCACAAGGCTGGTATCGACCCAGTATAGTTACTCCGTCTTACTTTCAGTTATGTTCTACTAGACTAATCACCTGTTGACAGGTAGCTGTCCGCGAAAGTGGGACATGCACCCGCTGGTGGGGATCGAGCCTGTCTAAGGGTATAACTATGTAAACCTAAGTATGATAAACACAGGGTTTGGCCATCGGGTGGGTATACTTAGTCATGCCTGATATTACGAAAGTGGGAGAATTCCATATGCGAATCATGAGACTGAAAGAGGTAATCGAAAAGACTGGACTAGCAAAAACGACAATTTATAACCTGATATCACAAGGTGAATTTCCAAAGCAGATTGATTTAGGAGCTAGATCTGTTGGATGGGTTGATACTGAAATTGAAGAGTGGATTAAGGCGAAAATTGAGCTTCGTGATAAGGAAAATAATAGTTAACGGCAGAGGAGTTGAGTGTGGTTTTATTAAAAGAGGGCTGTTTGATTTATAAACTATCTAATGATTAAAATTTATTCCCACAGTTCTCTTTAAATGTTTTTCAGTGATTCCGTAGGTGGATATAGCTGTTTCTAAGTTGATCTTTGAAAATATTGTACATATTTCAGTCCTTTCTTTGCTGTAAATGCCCAGCCCTATTGGTTAGTATTCCTCGTTCATCTGTGCTGCTTTCTCCGTGTTTAGTATCAATACTGCACTGGTTTTGACGGACATAAAAATTATAAATAATCGAAGCATTTGAAAAAAGGAATTTGTAATGAACCTGACCCAAGTTCTTGGCCAGTTAAACCAAATTGAAAAGTCTAAATTTGTTAACGCGCTGGATCGAATATGCCAGGAAGTTCGTAGCACCGACAAAAAATTGTCCGACACTATTAGTAAGATTGATGGCCAATTGAAAACTGCAACCAGCAACGAAATTACGCAGTTGTTTTCCGCCACTAAAGATCATTATCTCATCGAACTTAAAGAAAATTTGTCAATGGGCAGTGCGGAGTTATCACTGCTAATTAAAATCTTGTCTCGTGATGGGAATAGTGTTGCCAGAATTTCGTGGATCGAATCGCTATATAAAAAAGAACACAAGAGACTTACAGTATTGTCTAAAGATGTTCAAAAGGAAATAAAAGACGGTGTCGATAAAGAATCATTCGGTAGAAGTAAACGATTTGAAGTGTATAGAGACTGTTTTGAAGTTGCATACCGAAACGACGAAAGGTTTAATCGTGAAGCAAAAATAAGCCCAGATGAACGAACAATACTGAACAAACTCGCGGAACACCTCGATTTAACAAGTGAAGAAACAACAGCAATTGAAAATCTAATTATACCTACCGCAGAGAATGGCCTGGAAGACATCTTAGGAAAGTTGCGTGAGTTTGGCGTTATTTTCATAAATAAGAGGCAGAATAAAATTCTTGTACCAGATGAAATCGTCAAAATATTGAATGAGATTCAGGGTAAATCTCTTGCAGACAAACACCTAATCCGCATTCTCCGGTCACTATCAGATCCTGAGTTATCAAATATCTGCAAAACACATGGAGCGCCTATTAGAGGTGTCTCAAGACAAGATAAAATTAACTTTGTCATTCACGCGGGTATTTCAGTTAATTTTATTCTGTCAAAAGATATTCATGACCCGGAGTCTACGCAGAACCAGCGAAAGGACAGGATCAAGACAATGATCGAAGACCTTGAACTAGAGGTTTCTAAATTTGGTACTACTCTGGAAGAACGTATCTCCATTGTCATTGAATCTCTCAATGAATCAGAAAGCGACGAATTTAATTCTTTAAGTGCATCAGGCTTCAAAGAGTTAATCGAAAGTCTGTCTGACACTAAGCCTTCGATACAAAAAAGACTTCAAGAGGTTTTCGAAATAGAAGATGCAGAAACTATCGATACTGAATTACTTCGGTCCCTATCCATATCGCCCGTAGATATTTTGTATGCGTATACAAATGACGAAATAAAGGTTATTCGGAATGATATGGGATTACCTAAGCGGCAAAATCCACGTAGGGCTATTTTAGAAAGTTTTGCATCAGCAACTGACAAACTGTTAGATAACTATGATGCTTTAGCCCGCAGAGATTTGAAAAAGCTAGAAGAAGCCGGTGTGCAAATTAAAGAAGCCGACCTCGGTTCTAAGTTTGAAGAGGCTACTCGCGTACTTCTGGAACAACTCAGTCTTGATGTTGACGAAGACTTGCGTAAGCAAATCAATACAGCTAAAGATAAAGCAGATATTATTCTGTCTCTGTCTGCTGATGATGTCATTGTTGGTGAAGCTAAATCGTTTAAGAACGGTCAATTTGCAAAATATTCCAGTACATCCCGTCAGGTGAAGGCTTATGCGGCTAGATGTGAGAATAACGGTAAACGAGTGATGCAGGTAATGATCGTTGCTCCAGAATTTTCAGATGACTTCATAGCTTCAGCTGAGATGGATACCGATGTCAATATTTCACTCCTTGAAGCACAAGGTTTGAAGAAAATTGTTGATGCCTATAAAGCAAGAAGAAACCCCAAGTTTTCTGCAAAACTGCTTACGAAAGGTGGGCTGCTTAAGAGTGATTTGATCGCCAAGTCCATTTGATTGATTAAATAAGTGGGGTCAACTCTAAATCACTTTTAGATCTGACCGACCCTGTTGGTTCTATAGGTGAAAAGTAAGGCTAGGCTGTCAGTTAGGGTATTGAACTAGGCGTATCTTCAATAATATCAATAGTTAAAAAACTGGACTCCAGTATGTGTGACGTAGTTATTGATATCAAAGATATTAGGGGGCTGAACTGACGGTTCGATTTCCTGCCTAAAAACTTCACGCTCCAGTAGCCTGAACTTCCGATGTTGAATTGTCGTCGTAATTGACCCGTTTACAGTCTGTTCTTGTGCGGGTGATTGAGTTTTATGTGTCAATATTCGATGTAAATGATGAACTGTTTTTAAATGAAAATTAGCTGAATAGCTACTTTATTGCATAATATTATCTAGTAAGTTTACATATATAATATTTTTGTGATACTTTATTTACTACATTATGCATATATAGTTTGTCACGTGTGTATTTATATTAAATATTGGTTGGTTGGATGATATGAGTGATAAAAGAAATAAATTTATAGGGCTTGCAGAGAATAGAGTGGATAAAACTATAAAGTATATTGATCTTATTGGTAATCTATCCAACAGGAATAATTACGAATATAGTCAAGAGGATATAGATAAGATATTCAAACATGTAGAACGGGCGCTAGCTGCAAGTAAGTCTAGGTTCAGTGAACAGCTAAAAAGCAATAAGAATGCATCCTTTAAACTGTAGGTAGAGTCAAAAATGGATCTTAATAAATATTGGCAAATACCAATTCTAGACCCAAAAAGTACTTCTGGGAGAAACCCATTGTGGGATAATTTTCGAGATGAAAATACAAACGATGCGCACACATTCGTAAGAGAGTTGCTTCAAAACGTATTAGACAACAGAATCGGAACTGATAACCCTGCCACAATAGAGTTTAAGTTCAGGTCTTTTAAGGAAAACAGCTTCCTTAGCCGCTTTATAGCTGAGCCACTAAAGCATAAAAATGCATGTGAGGACGGCTCTGGTATATTATCAAATAACCGTTTTTTAGTCATACATGAGTCTGGGACAACTGGTTTTAAAGGGGTCTATAACGATTCTTTTGCGGAAAATAGTGACTTTATTAACTTCTTTTATGGCGCAGCAAAGGAAGATAAACTGGAAAGCAAAAATGGTAGTGCTGGGCAAGGAAAAATAACCTATTTCATGGCCTCTGAAAGTCGCTCTTTATTAGTGTTAACAAAGAGAAATACAGATAAAAAAATCCTATGTATGGGGCGTGCAAGTTTTACCAAAACTCATAAAATTAATAATAAGCCATACTCATACGACGGCTGGTTTGCTTTGGAAGGTCCCAACAGCCAGCCTCTTCCATTTGAGGATATGAAATATATAAATGAGTTTTGCAAAGAACTTGATGTGGATTTAGGTAAGCTGAATTCCGGAAACGTTTACGTTATTCCTTTGCCTGTAAAGGAGCTGACAGATACGGCAATAATTCAAACAGCTATCCAGGATTTTTTTTACCCAATATTAAAGAACAAACTTATACTTAATACTGAGACCACAAGCTTAAATAAAGCTAACCTGCTTTCGGTCTACAAAGATCATGAGGAGCATTTTGATGCTGTAAACAGGAATGCGCCTTCACGTGACTTTCTTGGCTTTATTTCTGAATGCGCCTCTGCTCCTCCTAACATCACCTTGGAAAATACATGGGACGGCAAGCCTGACTCATTCAGAGAGCATTTATCTGAAGAAAATATTAAGTTCCTGCAAACATCGTTCGTAAGTGAAGAAATAACAAGTCTAAGTATTCCTATAAAAGTAAAAAACAAAGAAAATAAAGAAGAGATCTCAAAACTGTATGTATACCTCCTATCTAAAGAAAGTATTAAAAAAACAGAAGAGGCCTATGTAAGAAGAGATTTATATGTGGCTGAGGAGAAAAAACTTAGAGGGCTCACAAACGAGGCATTTGGCCTAGTGGTTTCGGAGGATGGGATGCTTTCGAATTTTTTGGCAAACGCGGAAGTGGCTTCTCACCAAAAGTGGAATCCAAACCAAAGCAAAGTGAAGGAAAGATATAAAAGGGTAAAAGAGACTCTCCATATGGTTCGGAATAGCCTGCCTAGGTTCTATGACTTTCTTTTAGATAGTGGGTTTGACGAAATAGACCACCCCATAATTTCGGCATTATCTATACCAAAAGCTGAAGAAGCACCAAAAAAGAAGGCTAAAACAAAAATTTCTAAAAAAGACAAGCCAGTTGAGTCGGATGACCCAGCTATAGTCGTTATTCCACCATCAAAAACGAAAATTGCAATTATAGAGGATCTTTTGTCACCAGCAGGATTCTCCGTAAAAAATTCGACAAAAAACCTCACTGACAGGACTCTTATTATTGAGGCTTTCTACAATAATATTACTGGAGGAGGTGATCCTACAAAAAACTACTCACCATTAGATTTCGACTTCCAAGATAGTAAGTTCAAAATTAAAACAACGGGGTGTAAGTTACAATCTAATGAATTCAACACATTAACCCTAGATATACAACATCCGACCTTCAAAGTAGAAATTCATGGCTTTGATGACAATCATCCATTATTTGTCCACGTTAGGGATCAATAATATGGCGCACTTGGCACACAAAACAAATCCAAAATTTATTAAGACGGTCGATAGCAAGCATTTGATGTTAGCGGTGGATAGAAGCACTGAGGATGTAAGTTTCATACTAAACAAAGAATCTCTTAGGGCTGCAATCAAAGCCGCGGAACTATACGAGCAATATAAAGAGTGCAAAATCACGCTTTATGCAACAGCTCGTTACACAGAAAAGGAGTTCTTTCTCGGCACCGTTTCGTCTCCCGATATACCAGAAGATACATCTCTTGTTAACTTGGACTTATCGAAACCAGTCTCTTTTAGATTAACCGTTTCAGATCCAGAACTGAATATTGTCGGATCTTGTGAAAAAGTTTCATACAGGTACGCAGAAGAGCCTGAAGGAAGGTCACCAATAGTTAGAACTGACTTTAGAGAACTTGGTGAAAGATTATGGACTCTACACTTGGAGGAAGGTGAAATACCCGTAATTCAGTTTAATAATAAGGTAAAAAAACATTTTAGATCCAAAATTGTAAACGATCAAAAATTGATGAGCTCTATTATGCCCGAGGTGATAAAGCAATCGGTCGTTCATATAGGCTTTAATCGCTCATTAGATGAAAGTGATCCGGACTGCTTTTTATTCGTTTGGGGTGCTTTCTTGGAGGGTTTGTCTTATTCCTTGGAAGATATTCCAAATGTGGCGGAAGAACCAAACAAAATCAATGACCTAAGAGATGTCGCTGACGAAATATCGAAAAGATTCAGTACTAAACATAAATATTTTACAAAACTTTTCAAACTTCTAGAGGACAATGAAAGTGCTTAAGATTTCTAAGTTAACCCCATTGGGACTCAAAACGTTTGAAAGCCATATTGAAGAATGGCCAAATAACAAGCTGCCAGATGAATTTCTGATCAACCCCATTTATTCAAAATCTATAAGTGAAGAGCTTGAACTTGATTCGAACAAATTATTTGAGGATCGGCTAGATATAGCGACTTATCTGGAAGATGTTCTAGGTAAAAAATTCATAAGAAAAAACTACGACAATTCGGGGTTATGGGACTGGATTTCAGCGCTGTATTTCTCGCAATTACATCCTAAAAGCAAAGTTAGCAAGTCTCATAACTATATATTCGACACATCATTACACTACAGGCATTGTATTGCTATGCCCATCAAGCTGCTTGTAGAGTTTGGGTATGAATTTTCGAGGATAGTACTTGGTTCAAAAACTGAAGAAATGGGTGATGGGATAGAACAAATAGCGTCAAAGCAATATATATTGAGGTCGGATACCTTGAGGTCTTTAGTGCTTGATCTCTATAAAGATCCTAAAACAGGTCTGATCAAAACAGGAGCAACTGGCGACTACGAGAAGAAACTAAAAAAACTTAAGAGTGGCAAGGTTTCAACACGAGGGCAGGGCGGTGCTCGCAGGCTTGGGCTTGAAATTAAACGATTAAGTCTTACATACAAGTTGGACGAAATGCCTATAGATAAAATCAAGGGAATACTTAGTTCAGAGTACAAAAAGTATTACAATGTATGTTGAGTATGTTGAGTATGTTGAGTATGTTGAGTATGTTGAGTATGTTGAGTATGTTGAGGCCGAAAATTCAAAACTATTTCAGCTACCTGTTTGGCTAAATAAGGAGGAAGAGCATTACCAATATAGTTCTTCCACCTTTAAAAAATAATTCAGTCAGCTGAGAGACTGATACTGTTATAACCGTGTGGTGAACTCTCCAAGGTTTACTCTCAGAAAATTATTTTCGTTGCTGTAAATTGGAAAATTACCAAGCTATAAACAATTAAAGATGGCTGCTGAAATTCGAGAAAAAGCTTATGGTGAAGGCTTTGACTTTGTGCCTTAAAGTTGTTTTTAAGTCTTTATACCTTCTAATATCTTAGAGACTATTTCAGATATTTTGTTTGCTAAATAGGGCGGTACAGCGTTACCAACTTGCACATATTGTTGTGTTCTATTACCAACAAAGAAATAATCATCAGGGAATGTTTGTATCCGTGCAGCTTCCCTGACTGTTAAGCTTCTACATTGTAGTGGGTCGTAATGGATATAGTAGTGCCCATCTTTTGATATGTGGCTTGTGATCGTTGTTGCAGGGCTCTGAGATACTTGGCAGCGGAATCTATCTGCAAACTTTCCTGTATCAAAATTCTTATGGTTTGGCTTTAATATGTTTGGGTAGTCTCTTGATTTTGGAAAGGGATTACTCCATTTCAGTTTTGTGGCTAATTGAGCCCATGTGCTACAAAAGAGATAGCGATTCAGGTCCTTTGCGAGATGCCCTCGAGTTTGGTGATTCGTTATGTAGCCATCCATTTTTTCTTTGATAAGCCATTTTTTTAGCTGGGTATTATTTTCTAAAATTTTAGTCGTGTTACTAATTTTAAGACCTAAATTTAAGCCTTGTTCGATTTCAGGTGAGTTTATTTTTAATGATATTTCTTTCATTGCAAGGGCTAGTGGTTTGAATTCAGTATTGCTAAGTTCAATATGAATTTCTTCGGCCCCATCTTGAATGGTCTTAGTCCAGTTATCAGCAGTATTTTCTAGTTTAGAGAGCCCGCTTCTAAGTTTGGGCAGGTCGTCAATGACATCCTTTATTGATACGGGGTCTTTACATGGTTTAAGCATTAAATTATTTGACCATTGCTCTGCGATATCTTCTCGTAAACCCAGTAATATTACTCTGTGTCGCTTTTGAGGGATGCCATAATTCTCACTTTTAATGATGTAGTCTTTCGGTAAAAAATGATCTACATCTTTACTCAATAAATCGTCTTTAATTGAACTTTTGATAACAGGGACTATGCGGTATTTTTGTTTTTTTCTGCCATTAAAAGTTAATTCATTAGTCGTTTTAGATGGGTCTTCTAAATCAGCTTTAATCTGATCGAATATAGGCTGTCCATTAATTTTTGCGGAAAGCATTCCTTTAACATTTTCCATAACGAATACTTTAGGTTGGTATCTTGCGATAACTTTTAAGTACTCTAAATATAGAAAATTTCTATGATCATCTTCTGCTTTGTAATTTGTAATGCTGCTATTCCTAGCGCGGCCTACTAATGAATATGCTTGGCAAGGAGGACCACCAATAAGAATACAGTCATCTTTTCCTATTGCTGCATCAATTTCTTTTTGTATGGTGTCATTATCTTTACCTAGCTCTAGGCAAAGAGCCTCTTTTCTAGCAGCTTCTATTTCTTTCTTGAACTTGGGAAGTTTGTAAAGCTCGTCTTCTGGCTTAGACCCTAAGTTCCCCTTAAGAAATTGGTAGTATTCAATTGGCGGCACATCGAACTGTCGATAAAAAGCCCTTAAAAGAAGAGTTCGGTGAGCACTTGGCTCCTTCTCAATTGAGATAGCAATTTTGAACTTTTTATTTGCAGAGAAACCTTCTCCAAGACCGCCAGGGCCAGAAAATAGGTCAATGATTTTAGTAGGTTGAGTCATTAATTTTGTTCGTTGAGTTTATTTCTTAAGGGTGATGTAGATGATACCAGGTTTTGATGAGCAAGTGACAGAAAGGTAAATGATTTTCTTTGTTGGGTAGTGTTAAGGCTAGGCAAGATCTACCGTAATAGAACTAAACAGTTTTCTCTTTCAAGTGTCTATATAGCGTCGCTATACCAACTTTTGCAGCTCTGGCGGCATCTTCTTTAGATAAACCCTTATTAAGTAGCTCTACTGCTTTTTCGCAAGCTTTAGTAGTCTTATCACTTTTAGGCCTCCCTTTATAAACCCCCATAGCTTTTGCATTCGCTATACCTGCAGATTGTTTTTCCTTCATTAATTCTATATTCATTTGTTCAATACTGGCCATGACAGTTAGTAACATTTTCCCAATAGGGCTATTCGTATCAATTGTCTGCCCACCCATTGAGTGGATGATTAGATTTATACCTTCAGAATTAAACTTTTCAAGTAAAGCTAGAAAGTCTTGGGTATTCCTGTTTAGTCTGGACATGTCATACACAATAACTGTGTCACCACGCACCAGTTTTTTTAATAACGAGTCTAGCTCAGGTCTTTTCATAGATGTGCCAGAAGCTTGTTCTTCAGTAAGCTCGGCTTCAGGGTAAGACTTAGTCAGTAGCTCTGACTGAGTCTTAACATTCTGCTCTAAGGTGCTGGTTCTTGAATAAATATATTGAGTCATTTGTATATATCTTTTCTATCATATATGACCCAAATGATAATGCTATCAATAGGGTCGGTCAATAGTATAAATGATAGGTGTTCTGAGTAAGATCATTAGAGCATGCTCTAATGATCGGTATATGGGCATGAAAGGTAGGGGGGACCCATCACTCATAAAGTTTAGTGTTATAAATTACTCTAAGTTTTGAGCCGTCTTCCTTGTACCACAGGTAATATCAATTTTTCTCATGTTCAATAAATATGAGGTTTTTCGACCGGCGTTCGGAGAATATATAACCACCATTATTATCAACAATAATTGGAGTGCCGCTATCTGACCAATCGTCGAAATCGCCATTGCCAAGAGGGTAAATTAATTCACTTAATACCTCTCCCGGATCGCTTATGAATGTAATATCTACAGCGCTACCCAATTCTTGTATTAATAACTCTATGTGGTGATCAAAAATTGTTACCATTTTCTGCCAAACGATTTTGATCAGAGGTACTAGATCTGCAATATTTTCGTGGTCCCAATCATTTTTGATAAATTTAATGAGCTCCATTAGCTCCTCTGAGCTAATACGCCATTTGTCGTTCCAAGATATTGTCATTTTTTAATCTCACTATGTATTATATGATTTATAAATTTTTTCTAAAAAATTGAAGAGTTTAAGTTCATCAAGTGGTTGTCCTAGGGGTTGTGATGCTAGAAGTAATTATTTGGATTAGCTCATTGTTACTTAGCGTCCGCTTTTTCAACAAAGCGGAGCTGAGTTTGTTATTCAACTCTTCATTTTGTTCTAGGATTTCTTTCGCATCTTGCTGAGCTTTTTTCACAGCTTTTGTTTGCTTTACAAAATAAATAGGTATAAAAAAAGGAAGTCTTAGTAGTTTTCTGATTTCGTTGTAGTCATTATTTGATCCACTTTTCTTAAATTTTTTGTAGATTTCTAAGAACTTAGGCTTGCCGTGATTGAGTTCCATGTATATATCCGATGAAACATCTCCAGCGACATAGAATGTGATTTGGTCATGCCTGCTCCTACTTTTGAAAGACGTTGTATTTACTCTAGTTTGTGGTGGATCTGAGTTTAGGGAAATTTCGTCAATACAAATACCCTTCTTGAGGGCCACCAGTGCATGAGCTACTTCATGATAAATTATGTAAGCTTTGGCTATTGATTGATTCATTGTCTTATCCTTGTTTTTTATAAATATTGTTGTACTGAGTATTATTGGTTGACCTGACCCTAGCTCTAAACTGTGCAGTGAAAGATTTCACTAAGAGTGTTGTTTAAAGCGCAGCTTTAAATTTTTTAGAAACTAAGGTCTAAGCATTCTTTTTCTAAACTATTCTTATTGGGTTTGTAGTCCTGTTGCCCAATGTGCTCAATAGCTAGGCTTTGATAACGGTCTCGACTCATAGATAGTGCTAATGTTTCTAAGCATTTTTGATCGGTAATTGGCCTATCTGATTCTTTAATATCAGTTAGCATCTGAACTTCTTTTTTATTGATAAACCAATGGCACTTGTCCTTATGGCGGGACCCAGCTACGTATGCATGAGCACGATCTATATTATTGTTATGGAGTAAAAATACGTCTCCATCAACGGTGACCCCCTGGCTACTAAAAATAGTCATCGCATAAGCTTGGGTTAAGTAGATATGGCCTTGCTCATTTGAATAGTCATTTTTTGAAAATCGGAGTGACTTACCTTCATCATTTTGGACTTCAAAAAAAATATCATCCCCGTCTCTCATTATGCTCGTAATATTGCCGATCATTCCGTTGCTGAATCCTCGACGATAATCATTCCTGCATAGTCTCACTCGCTCCCCTAGGGAGAAATCACAGGTCATTGTTTTGTTGTCAGAGATTGCACATTGTAGGGTGTAGTTTTCAAATCCGACCGTCCCACTTAATTGGTGGTGAGATCGTATATGTGAATTTAATGCTTTTATTTGCCGCCAGTGTTGAGCTAAAACGAGTGATTTTTTATGAGGGTGAGTATTTTGGAATTGGCACCATGCCTGTAAAAGAGCCTTTTCGGTATCTAGGGCATTGTCTTGCATGTGAATTAACCCTCTTTTTTTGTGCTCAATGAGAGCGCTTTTAGTTCGACCATCCCTCAAGTCCGCTACAGATTTTTGAGCCCAGTTTGATCGCTGCCTTCGAATGTTTTGAATTCTTGTGGATCCTATTATGTTAGGGTTTGATAGGTATCTGAGGCTTCCACCCTTATTGATAGCATCCAGTTGTTTGTCTTCTCCGATTAATATTATTTTGCATCCAGTGTCTTTAGCTGCACTGAGTAGTGTGGACAGTTGAGATTGTTCGACAAGTCCTGCTTCATCTATTAGTAGAACTGTTTCATGATCTAACTGTGAATTTCCTTTTTCTACTTGGCCTATAAGTTTTGCAATTGTTTGTGACGTTACTCCTGTTTCTGCAGATAGGTTTTCTGCCGCAACTTTCGATAGTGCCGCTCCTATGACTTTAAATCCTGCGTTCATGTATGCGTATCGAACACTGCGCATAGAGGCTGTTTTTCCAGCTCCAGCACTTCCTTGAATGATAGAAAAACGATTGCTTTGGCATGCTCTGTATACCGCTTCTTGTTGTTCTTCACTAAGTTCAAAGTTGGATCTGTTCATCGCTGGTTGAACTGCATCATGATGAAGGGCAAATCCTTTTTGCCCCGCTAAATGCTGCGCATTTTTTACCATGTTTTGTTCACTTTCAATTTGTTGTTTTGTGGTAAATAGACGGGATTTTTTATAGTCAACGCCGAGAGAAATAGTTTCTGAGTCTAAAATTATATTTTTTGCCAGCCGTTGAGCAGCTTCAGCGCTTTGGTTGCAATGTAAAGCAAGCTCGCAGGCTTCTCGAAAAATATCCATTTCACGAAAGATGGCCTGTTTTCGATGAATATTTTCAATTAATGTATTCTTATCAAATATAAGTAAGGGTGTTGTAGAGGTAGTTATTAGCTGTTTTACTTTTTGAAACTCATTGATTGTAAACCCAGCTTTATCGAGTCTGCATTGCCATGTATCGAAAAGTGTTTCTTTACTAATATTCACTTTTTTCTTCCGAGTGCTTAAAGTTGCAATGTCTCCTGCACGACTTGTACTTTTATGTTGTCCAAATTTTTTAAGCGCTGTATGGATTTGGTGAGTGCGCTGGGAAAATTTTTGGCATAGATCTCGGGGTATTCCTGCAATTTGGAAATTATCACCCTCAAATTTAAGCGAGTAGTTTAATTTTTGTAGGTTTTTGGCCAGAGCTGTTCTGTAAATTGCACTTATTGCTCGTTGCCAGAGGTATAGTTCACGACTGTCTAATGTTCCCCAGGTTGAGTCATTTCTGATGCATTTACTTGCTAATATCAGGTGTGTGTGTACGTGGCAGTCGTCTTCGCGAGATGAAAAATGATCGAAGGTAGTGGCGACTAACCCTGCTGCATGCTCTCTATTTTTGCCTGCATGCCCTCTTCTAGTGATAGCTACGTTATCTTCTATAAATGAAAGTGCCACTTGAACAGATTTTTGTTGAGCTTCAATTAATCGTTGTCGCTCTTTTGAATCTGCCCTTGCTAAAGCAATGCTGAAACTCTTGTCAGCAGCGAAGACTAAGTCAAACCCCTTGCGATGATTATCCCTTGGAGGTTGCCCTAAAGGGGTCGTTCTATCTGGAGAGTAGCCAAGGAGTACGCTGTGATATTCTTGAGTATCGATAGTCCCTCGCAGGCCGAGGAGCAACGCTCCTCGGCCTGCCCAATGGCCAGGCGATGATCCCCCTTCACTATGATAGTTAGTGTGATAATGAATATTTACAGCTGGTCGTAATGTCACCATTATTGCTTTCTCCCACGTTTTAGGTGTTGTTTTTCCTTGGTCCATTCGGCAGGAACGTGAGGAGGGGCAATGCATGGGATTTTTGGGTATTTCCACGTTAGTTCATAAACTGCATTATGACCTGATACAGAAAGAAAGCCCGTCACTCCATTATTATTGGGGGTGGGCAGTTGTGAAATTTGGTTGGGGGAAATTAAGGGAACCTCAAAGATCTGATAATTAGTGCCTTGACGAGAGAGTTCGTCTACAGAAGAACTCGGTCGTTCAACGTATTGTTTGCCGAAAAAATTACTCGCGCGTATGGCTGCTTCATCAACTGTACGGAGGCATATCCGTGTGCCAAACATAGACAATATTGTGGTAGCTTTGTGCTCTCCGTATAGTTCTGGGTCGTATAATATTGAGATTGCTTGTGTTCCTGCAATTGTGCGGGCTCCTTTTGAGCGACCCAGAGATAGCCAGGATGTGAGTGATTCTGACCTGGGTAAATTTCCTAACTCATCTAGAGCGAGCCACAGACGTCTTGAATTATCGTCTGGTAAAGCTAGGACATGGCTTGTCATAAGCGAAATTAATGCGTTGCATAGAGGTCCTGATATTGCTCTGTAGAGAGAATCATTTGGAATTATTACTGTAGTTTTTTGGTTGTCTTCATGAACCCAACGTTTAATAGAAAAGCCATCTTTACTATCTGGCCATGCTTTTGCTACTGAGAAAACCCAGCTTAAGCTACTGGTTAGCGTTGTCATGAAACCTTGTGTCGTTTTGCTATTTTCTTCGATGTAAATAGCTGCTCGAGGGTAATGAACCTCTAACAATTTCTTTAATTCAGAGCTTTGCAATGTTAAATATTTAGTCAAGTCTGCCCAGCCCCAATGACTCTTCCTTCGTAAATGGTTAAGGATTACAAATATTCCAATCAGAATTAAACGTGCCCCTTGACTCCAGAAAGCCTCCCTTGACTCTTGTATCCAACTGATGGCGATAAGTTCTGCTAACTCGTCAGTCGTTACGTCGCTGGCAATATCCCATGGGGTAGATCTAGAATCTGTTGGGTTAAGGAGAATGGACTTGTTTTGATCAAAAAATAGTTCCGTATATTCCTGTTTTTGGTCATAAATTAGGATTCGATCCTCTCTGGCAATAATTTGTTTAATATATGGTTTGATGATTACGCTTTTTCCGCTTCCTTGGATGCCTGAGATGAATAAGTTATCAATTTCTCGATCAATGGGTATTTGAATATTTTTGTGTAAATACAACGATTTTTTTAAGCCCTTACTCAGGTTTTTCTTAAGTTGTTTTTTTGCATGACGCTTTGCTGATAGACCGTCTAAATGCATTGACCCCTCAATTTGTTTTTGTTGTAGTCCTGTTGGTTCTCGAAGAACTAGCCATTGTGTAACTATTGCGCCGACAGTTGCTGCTGTGAGCGGAAGCCCTATATGCAATATAAAATCAGTCCACTGTTGAGACTCTGTGAGAAAGAATTTATATTCATTCCAGGGCGCAGGGTTGTTAATAAATTGGCCAGAAATTGCATCAATTAGATCGTGAAGGTGTTCAGGGAATGGCTCCCAATTTGAGCCAAATTGCCATGTGCTTGGAAGTAGGAGCGCATTAATAGATGCGAACGTAGCGCCACCTATAAACAAGCGCTGAGGTAAGAAAAATGGTTTTGGATTATTCATTATCTAATCCTCGCAGTCGGCTCTTTATTTCAGATAGAGCTTCTTGTCTTTCACTGTTTGTTAGCGATTGAGTTGCACAACCGACCTCAAAAACCCTTCTAAAAATACGACTTTCTAGCTTCTGTAGTCGCTCTTCAGTTTCCTCGTTAGATTGATATTCTGCCCAGCAAATGCGTAGCATATCGGCTAAGGTTGTTCCCCTTTGTTCTGCTTCGCTTAATAGCTTTGAGTAGTCACTTAATGGGAAGCGTGTAGTGACCGAGTGTTGTTGGCTATTTTTATTATTATATTTATGAGCCATGTGGATTCTCCTGAATCAATGTAATGGTTAGTATTTATATGTGATTAGCGCGACCGCTGTAGCGATGCGAAATCAAACTGAAATCACCCGTAATACAATAACAATGCGGAATGATCGGGAATTACGGCGCTATGTGCTGCATCATCGAGGCGTAGCGTCTCAATTCAATTTATGATCAATTAAGCAAAGTAATTCGGCCTATTTTGGTGAGAAAATAGAGTTCTCGTAATGTTAGGTCGATTTTACTTGCTTGCTGAAATTTTATTATTGTCGAGCGGTGACAGTAATAATACTTTAGCAATCTTTAAATGATGAAGTCAAATAATCGATTAAAAACAATAAGTTAGCGTAAGCGCTTACGCTAAGGATGTAGTCAGAAAAATTTATAGGAGGGTGTTTAACTTTATTATTATTACTGGTAATGTAAATAGACCATAAACAAAAATAATAAAAATTGGTGCCACATGTTAAATTTAATTTTACTTACAAAGTTAGCTAAGGAGTCGGGATATTCGGCTCCTTCTCTCCATAAAAAAATTCATGACGGGGTCTTGACGGAAGGTGTACAATTCTTTCGTTCGCCCGATGGCCGAATCCATTTTGACCTACGGGAGTTTGAAAAATGGATAAAGGCCAATTACCGAAAGGCGTAAGAATTAGGAATAGCTCAATTGCTATTCGTTTTCAGTACCAAGGGAAACGTTTTGAAGAGACGTGGAGGGTTAAGCCGACTGCGTCAAATCTCAAAAGAGCTGCGAAAATGCGGCAAAATATTATTGCTGATATTCGAGCAGGGATATTTGAGTTTGAAGAGTATTTTCCTGATTCACGCTATGCAAGTAAGAAAGAACAACAGGAAGAAATTGAAATACCAACGTTTTGGGAGGTAGCTGAGAGTTATTTCAAGAGTTTAATTATTGCGAAGTCGACTACGCGTGAATATAAGAACTGTCTTAAGCGGCATTTTTTTAAAACACTTGGGCCGATGAAGATAGATGAAATTCGTTATTCTCACATTGTTGATGTGATGGGTGAAATTGAATGGGGGTCTAAGAAAACACGTAATAATGTAATCTCTCCGCTGAGAGGTGTTTTTAAGTTCGCTAAGGCCGATCGACTGATTAACTTTAATCCTGCTGATGAGTTGGCATTTGCTAAGACTCAGAAGCCAAAACCAGACCCTTTGTCGCTAGATGAGCTGGAACTTGTTTTGGATTGGGTTAAGAAGAATGAGAATGAAGTGTTGTATAGCTTCTTTGAGTTTGCTTTTTTCACCGGGCTTAGAACTTCTGAGATGTTGGCAGTGAGTTGGAAGGATGTAGATTGGTTGAAAGGTCGTGTAAGGGTCGATAAGGCGCGTGTTGAGGGTGTCCTTAAAGAAACGAAGACCTATGAAGAACGAGATGTTGAACTGAATTCTCGTGCGCTTGCGGCTTTAAAGCGAATGAAAAGCCATTCGTTTTTAAGATGGGAAGAAATTTTCATCAACCCTAATACGAATACTCCATTCATCACGAATAAAGCAATTCGTCTAGTTTGGAATGCTTGCTTGAAGAAGCTAGGTGTTCGTCACCGCGTTTCTTATCAGACAAGACATACGTTTTGTACGATGAATCTGATGGCGGGTGCAAACGTTATGTGGGTTTCAAAGCAGATGGGTCATAGTAATACGCAGATGACTTTGACGCGTTATTCTGCATGGATAGAGCAGTCAGATAAGGCGAGTGAAACGACTAAATTAGATGCCTTCGTGAACCAAAGTGGGGGAAAAATGGGGGTAATGAGCGTATGTTAATACCAGATAAGAAAAAACCCTAAGAGAATCAATCTCTTAGGGTTCTTAATTTGGTGGAGACGGCGGGAATCGAACCCGCGTCCGCCAGCACTCTGCCATCGGCTCTACATGCTTAGGGTCCTTTAATTGGTTTAACCTAAAACGACCCAAAGGTCAGGGTGTAAAAGGCGATCTCTTGGAGTTTTCGCGATTTCAATTAGAGCAATTAAAAAGGCTAGCTTATTATCAATGACTCTACTGACCGCGGTACAAGCACCTTGGCTGGAGAGCTAACAGGGTTTATGCTGCTAGAGAGTAACTTTCGTCGTTTGCAACTAAAGTTTTATAGCGATTGGAGTACGAGTGCCACTATACACTCGGCATGCACCTTTGGTTTCGTCACCGGCGTCGAAGCCAGGGCGTCCCCGAAAACTGTAAGGTGTTAGTTGATTATATAGGGGTAAGTGTTTGGAATACAAGCCTATCTTACGTGATCGCGAACAATACGTTGTTTTTGACGGTTCCAATCTTGGTCTTTGGCGGCAGCGCGTTTGTCGTAATCTTTTTTACCCGTTGCTAAAGCCATTTCTAGTTTGATTTTATTGTCTTTCCAGTACATCGCTAGTGCGACACAGGTTTGACCTGTTTGGTATAGCTTTGCATTGATCTTTGCAATTTCTTTTTTGTTTAATAGTAGCTTTCGTATGCGAAGCGGGTCGGCTATGACATGTGTGCAGGCAGATGTTAAAGGGGTAATATGCATATTTGATATCCATATTTCACCATTTTTTGCGAATATATACGACTCTGTCAGTTGTACTTTTCCTGCGCGCAAGCTTTTGACTTCCCAGCCAGCGAGCACAAGTCCGGCTTCGAACTTGTCTTCAATGTGGTAGTCGTGACGCGCTTTTTTGTTTTTAGCAATCGTGCTGCTGGGTGCTTTAGGTTTTTTATTGGCCATTTTTGAGTATTTGCATAAAGTTATAAATAATAACTTTATTCTACACCAAGTTATTGTGCTGTGCTTTGGCTTTTTTGTGGCTATGAGAAAACGCTCGTGAATAGTACAATGGTTCGTCTTATAAATTTGGAAATGGTTTTTAATGACCTTGAGTATTAGTCGGAGTGCACTTGTGATGCATTCTAGTGAACGTATGCATGCGTTGGTAAATGATATTGCTTCATATCCTGAGTTTTTGCCTTGGTGTTCTAAGGCTTTGGTGCTAGAGAAAGAGGCGGGGTTTGTGCTGGCGAGTTTGGAGGTGAGTAAAGGGCGGATAAAGCAGTCTTTTACCACACGTAACGATATGAGTGAGGATGGGCGAATATTGATGAGTCTGGTGGAGGGGCCGTTTAGTCACCTCAAAGGTGTGTGGGACTTTACCATTTTGCAAGATAATGCGTGTAAGGTGGCGTTGAATTTAGAGTTTGAGATGAAACGAAATATTACCAAAATGGCGTTCGGTGCGATTTTTAATCAGGCGGCGAATACGATGGTAGATGCTTTTTGTGTAAGGGCTGATCAAGTATATGGGTAAGAAAATAAAAATTGAGGTAGCGTTCGCTGCACCAGATAAGCAAAGTATTCTGAAAATAAGTGTGGCTGAAGGTATGTCGGTGTTTGATGGTGCCGTGCAGTCAGGTATTGATAAAATATATCCTGAAATAGACTTTGGTTCGGCTGATATGGGGATTTTTGGCAAAACAGTTAAAAAGCCTAAAGATCAAGCTTTAAGGGAGGGGGATCGAATAGAGATCTACCGCCCTTTATTGATCGACCCTAAGCAGGCTCGTTTAAATAGAGCCGCTAAGAAATAGGCGTTTTTTTCTGGTTAGTAGGCAGGGTTGCTTTCTAGCAGTGTGCCTTCATAGTTTTGATAAATGCCTGCTTGATAATGAACCTTTATAATTTGGTTTTCTATTTCACCGCCGGCTCTTTGATAGGTATAAACATAGTTTTCAAGGTCAGGGTTAAATACGTTGTCGATCACGGGCTTGCCCAAAACAAAGTAAACCTGTTTTTTGGTCATACCTGGTTTTAGTGTCTCAAGCATTTCGGGGGTGATTATGTTGCCTTGTTGGACGTTTATTTTAAAAACGCCTGGGAACGAACAAGCTTGTAGCAGCAAGAGGGCGAACATAAGAAAAATAAGGTTCTTTTGCATCTATTTATGAATTCCACTATCTTTGTTTGAATTGCTTAGCTGAGATAAAGAATCAGACGAAAGCGAGTTTAAATTTAATACAGGCGAGCATGATACCTGAATCGAGCTTGAGCTGTTAATAGGATTACAAATAAGTTATGTCAGAAAATATAGATTTAAAAAAAGCAGGCCTTAAAGTTACGCTGCCTAGAATCAAAGTTTTAAAGTTGCTTGAGAATGCTGAAGAGCAGCACATGAGTGCTGAGGATGTGTATAAATCATTGCTTGAAACAGGCGATGATGTTGGTTTGGCAACGGTATATCGAGTGTTGACGCAATTTGAAACGGCGGGTTTGGTGTTGCGACATAACTTTGAAGGCGGTCATGCTGTATTTGAATTGGCTAAAGATGAACATCACGATCATATGGTTGATGTAGATAGCGGTAAGGTTGTTGAATTCTTTGATGAAATAATAGAAAACAGACAGAAAGAAATCGCAGCAGCGCATGGTTTTGAGTTGGTCGACCACAGCCTAACGCTTTACGTTAGGCCTTTGAAAAAATAATTTATACGGTTTCTAGCATTTCTTGGGCGTGTGCGAGGGTTTGAGTTGTTATCGTCACGCCGCCTAGCATTCTTGCAATTTCTTCTGTTCTTTCTTGTGACGATAATAGGTCTATAGATGACTTTACTTGCCCTTTTTCTGTTCGCTTACTAATAAAAAAGTGGTTGTCACCCTGTGATGCTACTTGTGGTAAGTGTGTAACGCAGATTATTTGTCCGTTCTGGCCAAGCGATTTTAGTAGTCGCCCTACAATTTGAGCGGTGCCGCCCCCAATACCTACATCAACTTCATCAAATACTAAGGTGGGTATCGTTGAGTTTTTGGCGATAATTACTTGAATGGCTAAGCTAATGCGAGACAGCTCTCCTCCAGATGCAACCTTGCTAATTGCTTTAGGTGGTTGTCCTAGGTTTGTGCTAACTAAAAATTCAATGTTATCTAAGCCATGTTGGTTGTAATTTAGTTTTTCGAGAGGTTTTATGTCGATGCTGAATATAACTGACTTCATATCCATAAGAGCTAGTTGTTCACAAATGCTTTTTTCTAATTTTGATGCATGCTTTATTCTGGTTTGGCGTTGTTTTTCGGCGGCATCTAGAAACTGTTGTTCTTTTAGTTGTGCGTCTTTTTCCAGTTGTTCTAAGTTTTGGTCGCCATTATTGAATGCTGCCATTTCATTAGCGAGCTTATTGTACACGCTCAATAATTCTTCAGGCTGGCAACGGTGCTTTCTGGCAAGTTGGTAAATAGCGCTTAGGCGTTCTTCTATATATTGTAGTCGTTCAGGGTCTAGCTCAAAAGATTCTGTGAAGTGTCTTAAGTTATTGCTTGCCTCTTCTATTTGAATTTGTGCTTCGTTAAGCATTGAGAAAGCTTCAGTGAGTATTTGATTATCACTTGGAAGATTTTGTAATGCTTGGGCGGCAGAATTTATCATGGTGGTTGCATTCGTGTCGCTGTCTGAGCATAAAGACAGTGCTTCATGGGCTTTGCTGAGTAAAAGTTCGGCGTTAGCAAGGTTGGACTGTTCTTGCTCAAGATTTTTGATTTCGTTTTCTTGTAGTCCTAACTTATTAAACTCATCTACCTGAAAGGTTAAAAGTTGTATGCGAGCATTGGATTCATCTTGGTTGCTTTCAAGTTGAGCTAGTTTTTGTGCGACCTTAGTCCAGTCGTTATAGTTGCTAGCTACTTTTTTTGATTGTGCTTGCAGTTTTCCGAAGTCGTCTAGAATAATGCGGTGCTTGTCTTTTTGGAGTAAAGACTGGTGTTCATGCTGGCTATGGATATCAATTAAGAGTTCGCCGATCGATTTTAGGTTTTGTAAGGGGCAGGGGTGGCCATTGATATAGCTTCGAGATCGGCCTTCGGCAGTAATAACGCGTCTGATAATGCATTGTAGCTCGTCATCGAGGTCATGGTCTTGTAACCATTTTACTGCTTTGGGGTGTTTTTCTAGCTCAAAGGATGCTGAAATATCGGCCTTTTTTTCTCCATGCCTAACCATTGATGTGTCAGCCCTATCGCCTAGAGCAAGCCCTAGTGCATCCAAAATAATAGACTTACCTGCGCCGGTCTCACCACTTAGAACCGTCATGCCTTTATCAAATAAAACTTCAATATGATCTGCGATGGCAAAATTAGTGACTTTTAATTGGTTAAGCATATTTTATTTAAGCTCTTATAAATGATAACTAAAATACAACAATACTGTATTTATGCACAGTAAGCAAAGTTGTAAGAATTTTATTTAACGCTTGAAGTTTTTTTGAGCAACCCCATATAAGCAGCAACAAGATTTTGATTGCTCGAAATACCGGGTGATTGGTAAATAATATTAGTGATTTTATGGAGGCGCATGTGAGCGTTGAAGACGAAAAGTTGAATGGTGAAGAAGCTGAGTTAAATGGTGTTGAGTCTGCTGACGAGAATGTGGCGGAAGCTGAAGCGGTTTCTAATGAAGGTGAAGGTGTTGAGCAGAAAGATTGGAAGGCCGAAGCCGAAGCACTAGCGCAACAAATTGATACGCTTAAAGACCAGACTGTTCGTGCACAAGCGGATGCGCAGAATGTTCGTCGTCGTGCTGAACAGGATGTTGAAAAGGCGCACAAATTTGCGTTAGAAAAATTTGCAAAAGAACTTCTACCTATTGTGGATGGTCTGGAAAAAGCAATTGAAACAGAAGTGGCATCAGGTAATGAAATGACCACTTTGAGAGAGGGGGTTGAAATGACCTTGTCGATGTTTCTTTCAGGTGTTAAGAAATTTAAATTAGAACAAATTGATCCGGTAGGTCATCCTTTTGACCCAACTATGCATGAAGCGATGACGATGATTGAGGCGCCTGATGCAGAGCCAAATACAGTGATTGCTGCAATGCAAAAAGGTTATACCTTGAACGGTCGATTAATTCGTCCGGCAATGGTCGTTGTATCCAAAGGTGCAGCAAAAGTTGATGAGAAGGCTTGAAAAATAAATTTTCGGCCTTAAATATGAATCAAGTTAAAAAAGATATATTTGATTAGTCGTTGTTCAAAATTAGTTGAAACAAATTACTGGTCAATAAGTAAATTAGATAAAACGTGTGGAGTGAATGATGAGCAAAATTATTGGTATAGATTTAGGTACAACCAACTCTTGTGTCGCAATATATGACGACGGTAAGCCTAAAGTAGTTGAAAATGCGGAAGGTGATCGTACTACGCCCTCTATTGTTGCATACACAGATGACAATGAAGTGTTAGTTGGCCAACCAGCTAAACGTCAGGCTGTTACAAATCCTACAAATACCTTGTTTGCGATTAAACGTTTAATCGGTCGTCGTTTTGAAGATGATGTTGTTCAGAAAGATATTAGCATGGTGCCATATGCTATTGCTAAAGCGGACAATGGTGACGCTTGGATTGATGTAAAAGGCGACAAAAAAGCACCGCCACAAATTTCTGCTGAAATTTTGAAGAAGATGAAGAAAACAGCAGAAGACTATTTAGGTGAAAGTATTACTGAAGCGGTTATTACGGTTCCTGCTTACTTTAATGATTCACAGCGTCAAGCTACTAAAGATGCAGGTAAAATTGCTGGCTTAGAAGTTAAGCGTATTATCAATGAGCCTACGGCTGCAGCGCTAGCATTTGGTTTAGATAAGAGTAAAGGCGATTCAACGATTGCTGTTTATGACTTAGGTGGTGGTACTTTCGATATTTCAATTATTGAAATTGCAGACGTTGATGGCGAAAAGCAGTTTGAAGTATTAGCGACCAATGGTGATACATTCCTTGGTGGTGAAGATTTCGATATGACTTTAATCGACTATCTTGCTGAAGAGTTTAAGAAAGATACCGGTATGGATCTGAAAGGCGATCCACTTGCTATGCAGCGTTTAAAAGAAGGTGCTGAAAAAGCGAAAGTTGAGCTTTCAAGTGCACAACAAACTGATGTGAACTTACCATATATCACAGCTGATCAGACGGGTCCTAAGCACTTAAACGTTAAGCTAACGCGTTCAAAGCTTGAGTCATTAGTAGAAGATTTGGTTGAGCGTACCTTAGCTCCATGTAAAATTGCGTTGAATGATGCTGGTTTGAGTGCGTCTGAAATTGATGATGTTATTTTGGTTGGTGGTCAGTCACGTATGCCTCTAGTACAGCAAAAAGTACAAGAGTTTTTCGGTCAAGAGCCACGTAAAGATGTGAATCCTGACGAAGCTGTGGCGGTAGGTGCAGCAATTCAAGCGTCTGTATTGGCGGGCGATGTGACGGATGTATTGCTTCTTGATGTAACGCCGTTAACATTAGGCATTGAAACAATGGGTGGCGTTGCGACTGCATTGATCGAAAAGAACACAACGATTCCAAGCAAAAAGTCACAAACGTTCTCAACTGCAGAAGATAACCAAGCTGCAGTAACAATTCATGTTGTTCAGGGTGAACGTAAGCAAGCTTCTCAGAATAAATCACTGGGTCGTTTTGATTTAGCAGATATTCCTGCAGGGCCACGTGGAATGCCTCAGATTGAAGTAACCTTCGATATCGATGCAAATGGTATTCTGCATGTGCATGCTAAAGATAAGGCGACGGGTAAAGAGCAGTCTATCGTGATAAAGGCTTCTTCAGGTCTATCTGATGAAGAAGTTGAAAAAATGGTAAATGATGCAGAGGCAAATGCTGAGGCAGATCGCAACTTTGAAGAGTTGGTGACAGTGCGTAACCAAGGTGATGCGATCGTTCATGCAACGAAGAAAACGCTAGCTGAAGCGGGCGATAAAGCGACTGAAGAAGAAAAAACAGCTATTGAAGCTGCGATTTCTGAATTGGAAGAAGCGCTTAAAGGTGACGATAAAGAAGTGATTGAAGCTAAAACTCAGGCATTAACCGAAGCATCTTCTGGTTTAGCACAGAAAATGTATGCTGAGCAGGCTGCAGCAGGTGCCGAAGGCGCAGAAGGTGCAGAGCAAGCTGAAGCAACGCAAGAAGCGGGTGCTGATGATATTGTTGATGCTGAGTTTGAAGAAGTTAAAGACGATGAGAAAAAGTAAGATTTAATTACTTTTAAGTATTGTTTTAGGTGAAAACTACGCGGAAGCTTTGTCTTCCGCGTTTGTGTATTTGTTGTTTTTAAGTGTGATCAATATGTGTGTTTGAATTGTATGCACGCTTTTATAAGTCACTTGTCTGTAAAGATAGAAACCACGGTTAAATGAGTGTTATGTCAAAACGAGATTTTTACGAAGTTCTGGGTGTAGCGAAAAGCGCAGACGATAAAGAAGTTAAGAAAGCTTATCGACGAATGGCGATGAAGTATCATCCTGATCGTAATCCGGATGATGCTGCAGCAGAAGGCAAATTTAAAGAAGCGACTGAAGCGTATGAGGTTCTTTCGGATGCTCAAAAGCGCGCTGCTTTTGATCAGTATGGTCATGCCGGTGTTGATCAGCAAGGTGGTGGTGGTGCGGGTTATAGTGGTGGGGCCGGCTTTAGTGATATCTTTGGTGACGTTTTTGGCGATATATTCGGTGGTGGTGGAGCAGGTGGCGGAGGTCGTAGCAGAAGTACGCGCGGTGCTGACTTAAGATATACGCTAGATTTAGATCTTGAAAGTGCGGTTAAAGGTAGAACCGTAAAGATTAAAGTGCCTTCTCATGTGAATTGTAAACCGTGTAGTGGTTCAGGCGCTGCGAAAGGTTCTAAGCCTGAAACTTGCGGAACCTGTCATGGTGCAGGTCAGGTCAGAATGCAGCAGGGATTTTTCTCTGTACAGCAAACATGTCCTCATTGTCGTGGGCAAGGTAAAACAATCAAGAATCCTTGTAAGTCTTGTCATGGTGCGGGTGTCTTAGAAGAGCAGAAAACTTTGTCTGTTAAAGTACCGCCAGGAGTTGATACGGGTGATCGCATTCGTTTGGCGGGTGAAGGTGTAGTGGGAACGCAGGGTGGCCCTTCTGGTGATTTATATGTACAGGTTTCTGTAAAAGAGCATTCTATTTTTGTCCGTGATGGCAAAAATTTATATTGTGATGTGCCTATATCTCTTGTTGATGCGGCTTTGGGTGGTGAATTAGAAGTGCCAACTTTAGATGGTCGCGTTAATCTCAAAATACCTCAAGAGACACAAACGGGTAAAATGTTCCGTTTGCGTGGCAAAGGGGTTTCTCCGGTAAGAGGTGGTGCTGCGGGTGATTTGATGTGTCGTGTGATTGTAGAAACGCCCGTAAATTTGTCGAAGAAGCAGAAAGAGATATTGAAGTCTTTTCAGGAGACGTTGGGGGGTAGTGGGGATAGAAAACATGCGCCTAAACAGCACTCTTGGTTTGAAGGTGTAAAAAGCTTCTTTGATGATATGAAGCTGTAAGGCTTGGGTTGTGTTTTGTTAAGGGGGCGGATTTCGCTCCCTGTTTTGTTGGGTGTTAAGTATCAATAAACGTTAATTTAATGAATGGAAGGGGAAGGTTTTGACTCGAATTGCTGTGACCGGTGCTGTAGGGCGAATGGGAAAGATGTTGATAGAAGCAGTGACTTTATCTTCTGAGGCAGAATTGACTGCGGCAATCGTGCTTCCAGGTAGTTCATTAATAGGAGCGGATGCGGGTGAGTTAGCAGGGCTTGGTGCAAATGGCGTGAAAGTGTCGGGTGATTTGGCTGAGGTGATTGATGACTTCGATGTATTGATCGACTTTACTGCGCCAGATGCAACATTGGCGAATGCAGCGTTATGTGCTGAGTATGGAAAAGGCATTGTTGTAGGTACAACAGGATTTACGGCTGAAGAAGAGGTGGTGCTTCTTGAATATCAGAAAGTTACCTCAATTTGTAAAGCGGCCAATTTTAGTACCGGTGTGAATGTTTGCTTGAACTTGCTGCAAAAAGCGGCTGAAACATTGGGTGATGACTATGATGTGGAAATTTATGAAGCGCATCATCGTCATAAGGTCGATGCGCCGTCAGGAACAGCTTTGGCAATGGGGCAGTCGGTTGCTGATGGGTTAAATCGTGATTTGAAGTCAGTGGCTGTCTATGGACGAGAAGGGCAAACCGGTGCGCGTACAAAAGAAACGATTGGTTTTGCTACAGTAAGAGGTGGTGATGTTGTTGGTGATCATACCGTGATGTTCTTGGGTGATGGTGAGCGAATAGAAATAACGCATAAAGCAACAAGTCGAATGTCTTTTGCTAGAGGGGCGGTGCGTGCAGCAGCTTGGTTGTCTTCTAAATCTACTGGTTTGTATGAAATGAGAGATGTATTGGGTTTAAAGTAATAGCGATGAGCTAAATATTGTGAATTGCTGTGTTGGTTGATTGTTGCTAATTTACTATTTTCAATAGACAAAAACGCTGTAAATATGTACAATGCCGCCGTTTGAGGGATAGTCGTAATTGTTTAATCTTAAAGTATAGATAAGCAAATATAAATGACTAACAGCGTTTGAGCTGTGGCGCGTACGTTGGTAAGCGAGGTGGGGTTAACTCTATCTCGCTTTTTTGCAACTTGTACACCAGTAAAAACTACTTCAAACCCGCTTAAAGACGGCTTCTTTATTTATCTCTACTAGCCCTAGCCGATTACGACGAGGAACTGGCGTTGACTAAACCAGCAATTTTAGCACTAGAAGACGGATCCATATTTAAAGGAATTTCAATTGGCTCTGATGGCGAGACCATCGGAGAAGTTGTTTTTAATACTGCTATGACAGGCTATCAGGAAATTCTTACTGATCCTTCTTATGCAAAACAAATCGTTACTTTAACGTACCCTCATATTGGTAATACAGGTGTCAACGCTGAAGATGTTGAATCCGACAAAATATGGTCTGCTGGTCTTGTAATTCGAGACTTGCCTTTGTTAGCCAGTAGTTGGCGCTCAGAAAAATCACTTGATGAGTATTTGAAAGAAAATAACATTGTGGCGATTGCAGATATTGATACACGACGCCTTACGCGTATCTTACGTGAGAAAGGTGCTCAAAGTGGCTGTATCCTAGCCGGGGATGGCGTAACAGAAGAGCAAGCGATTAATGCAGCAAAATCTTTTTCTGGCTTGAAAGGGGTGGATCTTGCGAAAGAAGTGACTTGTACTGAGAAATCAGCGTGGACAGAAAGTTCTTGGTCGCTAACTGAAGGTTATGCGCAGCAATCAGAAACTGAGTTTCATGTTGTAGCGTATGACTTCGGTGTAAAGCATAATATTTTACGTATGTTGGCTGAGCGTGGATGTAAATTAACGGTTGTGCCGGCTCAAACAACTGCTAAAGAAGTGTTGGCTTTGTCTCCAGATGGTGTCTTTTTGTCAAATGGACCTGGTGATCCAGAGCCGTGTGATTATGCGATTACCGCTATTCAAGAATTATTAAAGTCAGGTATTCCAATATTTGGTATTTGTCTTGGTCATCAGCTGCTTGCGCTTGCAAGTGGTGCTAAAACTGAAAAAATGAAGTTCGGACATCATGGTGCAAATCACCCTGTACAATGTTTGAATGATAAAACAGTGATGATAACAAGCCAAAACCATGGTTTTGCAGTGGATGAGTCGTCGTTACCAGATTGTCTGGAAGCAACGCATAAATCATTGTTTGATGGTTCTCTGCAAGGAATTAAGCGTACCGATGTTCCAGCGTTTAGTTTTCAGGGGCATCCAGAAGCAAGTCCGGGGCCGCATGATGTTGCGCCTTTATTTAATCAATTTGTTGAATTGATGACGCAGCACTCCAAATAAGGTGTGTTGCGAACTATTTTTAGTAATAGGTAAAACATCCTACTAATTTAGTTCTGTTGTTTAAATACATATTTGAATGCAGAACGCTGACTCTAAAAGAACGGAAAGAATTAAATGCCAAAGCGTACCGATATAAAGAGCGTTTTAATTATAGGCGCAGGGCCTATCGTCATTGGGCAGGCTTGTGAATTTGACTACTCAGGCGCTCAAGCCTGTAAAGCACTTCGTGAAGAAGGTTGTCGTGTCATTCTCGTAAACTCTAATCCTGCGACTATTATGACTGATCCGTCGATGGCGGATGCAACTTATATTGAGCCAATTACATGGCAAACAGTTGAAAAAATCATTGAAATTGAACGGCCTGACGTTTTGTTGCCGACTATGGGTGGGCAAACGGCATTAAATTGTGCGCTAGATTTAGAGCGTGAAGGTGTGCTGGCTAAATATAATGTTGAAATGATTGGCGCGAATGCCGATGCAATCGATAAGGCAGAAGATCGAGAACGTTTTGACAAGGCTATGAAAGCGATTGGACTTGAAACTCCGCGATCAGGTATTGCGCATAGCATGGAAGAGGCGGTTCAGGTTCAGGCTAGTTTAGGTTTTCCTTGTATTATTCGCCCTTCATTTACGATGGGTGGAAGTGGCGGCGGTATCGCTTACAACAAAGAAGAGTTTGTTGAAATTTGTGAGCGTGGCTTAGATCTATCACCAACGACAGAGTTGTTAATTGATGAATCTCTGATTGGTTGGAAAGAATATGAGATGGAGGTTGTTAGAGACCGAAATGACAACTGTATTATCATCTGTTCAATCGAAAACTTCGATGCAATGGGTGTACATACGGGCGACTCAATTACTGTTGCACCTGCGCAAACGTTAACAGATAAAGAATACCAGATTATGCGAAATGCCTCTTTAGCTGTATTGCGAGAGATTGGAGTTGAAACAGGTGGGTCAAACGTACAGTTTGGTATGAATCCTGAAGATGGTCGAATGGTGATCATTGAAATGAATCCACGCGTATCGCGTTCATCAGCGTTGGCTTCAAAGGCAACAGGTTTTCCTATTGCTAAAATTGCAGCTAAGCTTGCGATTGGTTATACCTTGGATGAATTACAGAATGATATTACGGGTGGAGCGACACCTGCATCTTTCGAGCCTTCAATTGATTATGTCGTAACAAAAATTCCTCGATTCACCTTTGAAAAATTCCCACAAGCTGATGCACGCCTTGGAACACAGATGAAATCTGTAGGTGAAGTGATGGCTATTGGTCGTACTTTTCAAGAGTCATTGCAAAAAGCAATGCGAGGCTTGGAAGTAGGGTCTTCAGGTTTTGAGCCTGTAATGGATTTAAAAGCAGAAGATGCAAGTGAAACCTTAACGCGTGAGCTGAGTAATCCAAGTGCTGAGCGTTTATGGTATGTAGGTGATGCTTTTCGAGCAGGGTTGTCGGTAGAAGAAATTTATAAGCTGAGTGGTATTGACCCTTGGTTCCTTGTGCAAGTTGAAGACATACTAGAAGACGAATGTGTTGTTTCAAACATGACGCGCACCGATATGACAGCCGAAGCAATGAGAAGGTTAAAGCGTAAAGGCTTTGCTGATCGACGCTTGGCTTTGTTGTTGGGGATGACTGAAAAAGAACTGCGTACGATTCGTCAAGGCTATAATATACATCCTGTCTATAAGCGGGTTGATACCTGTGCTGCTGAATTTTCTTCTGATACGGCTTATATGTACTCTACTTATGAAGAAGAGTGTGAGTCCAATGTCACTGATAGAGAGAAGATAATTATTCTGGGTGGTGGTCCTAACCGGATTGGTCAGGGTATTGAATTTGATTATTGTTGTGTTCATGCTGCATTCGCGATGCGCGATGATGGTTATGAAACAATTATGATTAACTGTAATCCAGAAACTGTATCGACTGATTATGATACGTCTGATCGTCTGTATTTCGAATCGATCACGCTTGAAGATGTGCTTGAGATAGTTCGTATTGAGAAGCCTAAAGGCGTTATTGTTCATTATGGTGGACAAACACCTTTGAAATTGGCGCGAGGTCTTGAAGAGGCGGGTGTGCCAATTATCGGTACGAGCCCAGATGCGATTGATCGAGCAGAAGATCGTGAGCGTTTTCAGCAGATGATTGAGCGTTTAGGTTTGCGTCAGCCTGTTAACTCAACCGTTAGAAGTCTTGAAGAGGCTTTAGCTGAAGCTAAACAGATTGGTTATCCATTGGTCGTGCGCCCTTCATATGTTCTGGGTGGTCGTGCAATGGAAATTGTATATAACGAAACTGAGCTACTTAAATATATGAAAGAAGCGGTGAGTGTTTCAAATGATAGTCCAGTGCTGTTGGATCATTTTTTGAATGCTGCGATTGAGGTTGATATCGATGCAATCTCAGATGGTAAGCAGGTAGTGATTGGTTCAATTATGCAGCACATTGAGCAGGCGGGTGTTCACTCAGGTGACTCAGCTTGTTCTTTACCTCCTTATACTTTGTCTCAAGAAGTTCAAGAGGAGATGAAAGAGGTCGTTAAGCTGATGGCGCTTGAGTTGGGTGTGGTTGGCTTGATGAATGTTCAGTTGGCCTACCAGGATGAAATGGTTTACGTTATTGAGGTGAACCCAAGAGCGTCTAGAACTGTACCATTTGTATCGAAAGCCATAGGTGTGTCACTAGCGCAAATTGCTGCGCGATGTATGGCTGGGACAACGCTTGAAGAGCAAGGGTTTACTGAAGAAATTGTACCGAAACACTTTAGTGTTAAAGAGTCTGTTTTCCCGTTTAATAAGTTTCCAGCAGTTGATCCTATCCTTGGGCCAGAAATGAAGTCTACGGGAGAGGTAATGGGGATTGGTGATAGCTTTGATGAAGCTTTTGCAAAAGGAATGATTGCTTCTGGTGGTGTGTTGCCAGATACCGGTAAAGCATTCTTGAGTGTTAGAGAGGTTGATAAGGCGGGTGTGGTTGAGTTAGCAAAAAGCTTAATTGATACTGGTTTTACGTTGGTCGCTACCGCTGGTACAGCAAAAGCAATTGCAGCCGCAGGGATTCCCGTTGAGCGCATTAATAAGGTGATTGAAGGTCGTCCTCATATTGTTGATGCAATTAAAAATGGTGATATTGATCTGATCGTGAACACGACTGAAGGGCGCCGAGCTATTGCAGATTCGGCTCAAATCAGGCAGTCAGCCTTACAGAAGAAGTTGGCATATAGTACAACTTTAGCAGGTGGTGATGCGGTAATTCGTGCAATTAGATATGGTGCTGAAAAGACGGTTCGCCGTCTACAGGATTTGCACTAATTGCCTGTTTTTTTTAAAAAATAAATATGTACTGAGCTGCTAAGGTAGCTCATAAAAAGTTTTAAGGAAGTGACATGGAACAACGTATACCAATGACTGTGCAGGGTGAAAAGGCCTTGCGTGATGAATTGAAAGAACTGAAAACAGTGGCGCGTCCTGAGGTTATTCAGGCGATATCCGACGCGCGTGAGCATGGTGATTTGAAAGAAAATGCTGAATATCATGCGGCGCGAGAGCAACAGAGCTTCATGGAGGGGCGAATTCAGGAAATCGAAGGTAAGTTGTCGCATTCTCAGGTGATTGATGTGTTAGCGCTTCCAAAGACTGGAAAGGTTATCTTTGGCACGACTGTGTCTATGGTTAATGTGGATACTGAAGAAGAGGTTCGGTATCACGTTGTAGGTGAAGATGAGGCTGATATTAAAGCGGGTAAAATTTCCGTATCTTCACCGATCGCGCGCGCAATTATAGGTAAGGAAGAGGGTGATGTAGTTGGTGTTCATGTCCCATCAGGTGTTGTTGAGTATGAGATTGAAGAAGTTCTGTATATCTGATTTAGCTTGTTAAATAAAAAAGAGACGCTTATGCGTCTCTTTTCGTATCTGATAGATGTTTCTACTTAGGTATTAACTTGGATTCAGTTTAAGCGCGAAGAAGGTTGGATAGTTTAGGGTGCGGCTTAGGGTTCTTTTTTAATAAAATTGCAACTTTCCCGATGCTTTGAATAAGCTCAGATCCGGTTTTATAGGTAAGCTCTTCGGTTATTTTTTTTCGGTCATCTCTATCACCGATAGCAATTTTTACTTTAATTAATTCATGGTCGTGTAAAGCTCGATTTAATTCGACCATTAAGCCTTCAGTTAAGCCCTTATCGCCAATCATAATAATAGGGTTTAAATTGTGGGCAATAGTGCGGTACTGTTTTTTATCTGAAGCGCTTAAAGTCATGATATTAATTATTACCTGTATTAAATTGTAAGTTTGCTAGCGAACATTCTATCATAGCTTTATCTGAATTATACTTTTCAAAAATTGTTAGGCATAAATGGATAAAATTTATCTTTTTTATGTGCTGTTATTTAAGATTGATTATTAGGGTTATCAAAATATGGCGCGTTCCAAATCAAGTGCTCGTTGGTTAGAAGAGCATTTTAATGACCATTATGTAAAAAAATCTCAAGAAGATGGGTATCGATCTAGAGCTAGTTATAAATTAATAGAGTTGCATGAGAAGGATCGATTGTTTAAGCCTGGGATGACTGTAGTTGATTTGGGATCTGCCCCGGGAGGGTGGTCCCAAGTGGCTGTTAAGCTTGTAGGTGAAAAAGGGCGTGTGGTTGCCAGTGATATTTTGCCGATGGATAGCATTGCAGGGGTAAGTTTTATTCAGGGAGACTTTACTGAGGAGTCTGTCTTTGATCAATTGATGGTGGAAATAGATGGAGGTGCTGACCTTGTAATCTCAGATATGGCCCCCAATATGAGTGGTAATGCTTCGATAGATATACCCAATGCGATGTATTTGGTTGAATTGGCGTTGGATATGGCGAAGCAAACTCTAAAGCCAGGCGGTATATTTGTGGCAAAAGTATTTCAGGGGGAGGGTTTTGATGACTTACTTTCAGAAATGCGGCCATTATTTAAAAAAGTATATAGTCGTAAGCCTGATGCCTCACGTGCTCGTTCTCGTGAAGTCTATCAAGTAGGTTTTGGTTTTAAAGGTTAAAAGGAAGTATTAAAATACTTTCTGACGATGTATGTTTTGTTTAGTGTATGTATATTAAGTTTTATTCGAACCCGTATGGGAAAAATTAATAGCTTGGAATGAGAGGGGCTCCCCTTTGAATGATATGGTAAAAAACCTGGTCCTTTGGTTAGTCATCGCAGCAGTGTTGCTAACGGTATTTAATAACTTTAATCCACAAGAAAAAACGAAACCAATGGACTACTCGCAGTTTATCGAGTTGGTTCAGAGTGGCCAAGTTAAAGAAGTTGCGATTGATGGCTTTCATTTTGAAATTGAAACAACAGATGGTCGTCATTATGAGACGATTCGTCCAATGGTTGAAGATTTCAAGCTAATGGATGAGCTTATTAATAACAAAATTCGGGTGAGAGGTAAGGAGCCTGAGCAGCAAAGCATTTGGACTCAATTGCTGGTTGCGTCGTTTCCAATTCTAGTGATTATTGCTGTCTTTATGTTTTTTATGCGGCAGATGCAAGGTGGTGGCGGTGGCGGTAAAGGGCCGATGTCATTTGGTAAGAGTAAAGCTCGTTTGATGAGTGAAGATCAGATTAAAACTACATTTGCCGATGTGGCAGGCGTAGATGAAGCAAAAGAAGATGTTAAAGAATTGGTTGAATTCTTGCGTGACCCCAGTAAATTTCAGCGTTTAGGTGGTAAAATTCCTCGCGGCGTATTGATGGTTGGTCAACCAGGAACAGGTAAAACCCTCTTGGCTAAAGCGATTGCTGGAGAGGCAAAAGTACCGTTCTTTTCAATTTCAGGTTCTGATTTTGTTGAGATGTTTGTGGGTGTTGGGGCTTCGCGTGTTCGAGATATGTTTGAGCAGGCTAAGAAACAGTCACCATGTATTATCTTTATTGATGAGATAGATGCGGTAGGTCGTCATCGTGGTGCCGGTATGGGTGGTGGTCATGACGAGCGAGAGCAAACACTTAACCAGTTATTGGTTGAAATGGATGGCTTTGAAGGTAACGAGGGGGTGATTGTTATCGCTGCGACGAACAGGCCTGATGTGCTTGACCCTGCATTATTGCGTCCTGGTCGATTTGATCGTCAGGTTGTGGTTGGTCTGCCTGATATTTTAGGTCGTGAGCAAATTCTAAAAGTACATATGAAAAAAGTACCGCTTGCGGATGATGTTGAAGCGAGCTTTATCGCGCGTGGTACCCCAGGGTTTTCTGGTGCTGATCTTGCAAACTTAGTGAATGAGGCTTCTCTGGTTGCGGCTAGATCTGATAAACGCGCTGTTTCAATGGCTGAATTTGAGTTAGCCAAAGACAAAATCATGATGGGTGCTGAGCGTAAATCAATGGTGATGTCAGAGAAAGAAAAGCTAAATACAGCGTTTCACGAAGCAGGTCATGCGATTGTAGGGCGACTAGTGCCTGAGCATGATCCTGTTTACAAAGTGAGTATTATTCCTCGAGGGCGTGCTTTAGGTGTCACGATGTTTTTGCCTGAAGAAGATCGCTATAGTATGAATCGTCGGCACCTTATTAGTCAGATTTGTTCGTTGTATGGTGGTCGAATTGCTGAAGAGTTAACGCTAGGGAAAGATGGTGTTACAACGGGGGCGTCTAATGATATTCAGCGAGCTACTGAAATTGCTAGGAATATGGTCACCAAGTGGGGTTTTTCTGAATCACTAGGGCCGCTGATGTATGAAGAGGCTCAAGAGGAGGTGTTTTTAGGGAAGTCTGCTGGTAGTAGTGGTTCTCATGTGTCGGGTTCGACGCGTAATACCATTGATGAAGAGGTTAGAACCATTGTTGATGATTGTTATGAGACGGCAAGAAAAATTTTAGTGGATAATCGCTCAAAGTTAGATGCAATGGCTGAAGCATTGATGAAGTATGAAACCATTGATGCGCATCAGATTGATGATATCATGGGTGGCAAGCCTCCTCGCCCACCAAAAGGTTGGACGGGTAATGGTTCGGGGCCGAGCGCTCCGGACAAAGGTCAGAAAGAAGAGCCACCTACGTCAGAAGAAAAATCGCCTTCTGACGATGAGGTGAAAGAAATTTAAGGTTATTTAGCTTTAATAGAGGGTGTAGCATTTAATGTTACGCCTTTTTTATTGTTTGAAATATATTGAAGCGAGTATTAGTTTATTCTTTTGAGTGTATTAAAAAGTTGAGGTTTATTTAGGTTAATGTCTGAAATTTTTTCCTTTGGTGGGCGAACTCTTGATCTGGCTGAGATCCAAGTGATGGGGGTTTTAAATGTAACGCCAGATTCATTTTCGGATGGTGGTCAATACAATACGCTTTCATCTGCGATGGTTCGGGCAGAGCAGATGGTTCTGCAGGGTGCTAGTATTATCGATGTTGGAGGGGAATCTACACGTCCAGGTGCTGTTCAGGTGTCTGCTCAAGAGGAGTTAGATCGAGTTTGTCCTATTGTTGAGCAGTTGGTGGAGCGATTTGATATAGTTGTCTCGGTTGATACGAGTACACCGGCATTGATGAGTGAGTCGATACGTTTGGGGGTTGGCTTAATAAATGATGTGAGGGCATTTTCTCGTGAGGGGGCTGTAGATGCGGTTAAAGGGGGTGCAGTTGCGTTATGTTTGATGCATATGCAGGGTGCGCCTGTCTCAATGCAAAAGGCGCCTTCTTATGCTTCTGTAGTCGATGAGGTTTGTGATTGTTTACAGTCCACAGCGGCAGATATTATTTCACAAGGAGTGGGTTTTGAACGCTTGCTTGTTGATCCAGGGTTTGGGTTTGGTAAAACACTTCAGCATAATATGCAGATCTTAAATAACATTGATTGTTTTGGTAGGTTGGGCTTTCCTGTGTTGGTTGGACTGTCTCGTAAGTCGATGTTTTCAGAAATATTAAATAAGCCTGTTAATGAGCGACTATTTGGAAGTTTGTCTGGTGCTGTTGTTGCGGCTTATCAAGGCGCTAAAATAATACGTGCGCACGATGTTCGCGAAACAAAAGATGCGATGCGAGTCATTGATGTAATGAATAAATGTGCAAAATTAACGGAATAATGAATTAAGGAATTGATATGCAGTCTAGAAAGTATTTTGGTACGGACGGTATTCGCGGGCGTTTAGGGGAAGGTGCAATTACGCCGGAGTTTATGTTAAAGCTTGGTTGGGCATGCGGCCAAGTGTTTAAGAAAGAGGGGTCACGTAATCGTGTGATTATTGGAAAAGATACCCGTATTTCTGGTTATTTGTTTGAGTCTGCATTAGAAGCAGGTTTGTCTGCGGCGGGTGTAGATGTTCGATTGATTGGGCCTATGCCGACACCTGCGATTGCATATTTAACGCGTACCTATAGAGCGAATGCGGGTATTGTTATCAGTGCATCGCATAATCCTTATGAAGATAATGGTATTAAATTCTTTTCTTCAAAAGGTTTGAAGCTTGATGACTCTGTTGAGTTAGAAATTGAATCTTGGTTGGATAAAGATTTGGAGGTTGTTGCGCCAAATTTATTAGGTAAGGCTAAACGGATAGATGACGCAATGGGGCGATATGTCGAATGTTGTAAGGGGACTATCCCTTCTTCTATGTCGCTTGACGGAATGAATATCGTTCTGGACTGCGCGCATGGTGCAACATATCAGGTTGCGCCGTATGTTTTTAGGGAGTTGGGTGCTGAAATACAAACGATCGGTGTTGAGCCGAATGGTCTTAATATTAATAAGGGTGTTGGGTCAACTAGTCCTGAAAGCTTGGTTGAAAAAGTTTTGGAAACAGGGGCTGACCTAGGTATAGCGTTTGATGGTGACGGTGATCGTGTCATTATGGTTGATCACAAAGGTGAGTTGGTTGATGGTGATGAGTTAATATATATTATTGCAAGAAATCGTCAAAATGCAGATCGTTTGAAAGGGGGGGTAGTAGGAACTCTGATGACCAACTTCGGGGTCGAGCTTGCACTAAAAGAACGTGAAATCCCATTTGTTCGCGCCAATGTTGGTGACCGATATGTGATGGAGCAATTGGTTAAAAATGATTGGGAGCTTGGTGGTGAAAATTCAGGCCATATCATTTGTTTTGATAAGGCAACGACGGGTGATGCGATTATAGCTGCGTTACAGGTGTTGATTGCTATGTGGCGTGAAAAAACAACTTTGCATGAATTAAAATCTGAAATGTCTAAATTGCCTCAAGTGCTAAAAAATGTAAGGGTAAAAGAAAAAGTTAATCCTATGGAAAATGCACAAATTGTGGCGGCAATAAAAGAGCAAGAGTTGCGTTTGGACGGGCAAGGTCGGGTGTTGTTACGGGCTTCTGGGACGGAGCCATTAATTCGTGTGATGGCTGAAGGTGTTGATGGTGAGTTAGTTGCATCTGTTGTTGATGCTTTAGTCGAAGTGGTTGAAAGTGCTTTGGCATAGCAGGTTACTGTCGGTGTTGTGATAATAAAGCGACGCCTTGATAAACTTTAGGGTTGATTGCTATAAAATGCTGGTATCGCTACTTGTAAGTGTCGTGTATCTCGGTTAATATTTGCGCCCTTCTGAAAGCTGGTGTTATTTATGCTACAACGTGTGCGACAAAAAATTGTGGCGGGAAATTGGAAAATGAACGGTAGTGTCGCTTTTACGCGAGATTATTTTGAGGCATTTAAGGTTTCTTTGAAAAGCATTAGTTTGTCAGAAAACATGCAAGTTCTAATCGCGCCGCCGACAGCTCTGTTGTCAGAGCTTGCTAAGCAGGCATCTGGTTCGGTTGTTGAGTTGTCAGCGCAAAATGTGTCTTCATATAATGAAGGTGCATATACAGGTGAGACATCAGCTGAAATTTTAGCTGATTTAAAATGTTTGTGGTGTTTGGTTGGGCATTCTGAGCGACGCGCTTTGTTTGCTGAAACGGACGGGGTGATTGTTGAGAAGGTTAGGCGGTTGTTGGCTAAAGGTATTCGGCCAATACTATGTGTAGGTGAAACACTGACTCAGCGAGAGGCAGGGCAAGCCGAAGTTGTTGTTGCTGAGCAAGTAAATGCAGTTTTTGATGTTTTTAATGAGTCTGAGTTGTCCAATGTTGTTATTGCTTATGAGCCTGTTTGGGCAATAGGTACTGGAAAAACGGCAACACCCAGTCAGGCGCAGGCAATGCATAAGTGTATTCGTCAGTTGGTTTCGGCTAAATCAGAGAGTCTGGCTGATAGCTTGGTGGTGTTATATGGCGGAAGTGTTAATGCGGATAACGCGGAAACACTTTTTTCCCAAGAAGATATAGATGGTGCCCTTGTAGGGGGTGCTTCTCTAAAAGTAGAGGCGTTTTCGCGCATTTGCGAGCAAATGGCTTTAAGCAATTAATGCTTTAGTGTTTTGTTAAATTTAGTGTGATGAATTAATAGGTTAGATGTATGGAATGGTTAGAGACCACGGTAATTGTTGTTCATATTTTAGTGTCATTAGGTTTGATTGGTCTAGTGATGATACAGCAAGGAAAAGGGGCTGAAGCAGGTGCGTCATTTGGTGGTGGTGCTTCGCAGACTGTGTTTGGTAGTCAGGGTAGTGGAAGTTTTTTGACTAGAGTGACAGCTTATTTGGCAGTAATTTTCTTTGTGACAAGTATTTCGTTGGCGGTTATTGCCAAGCAAAAAGCTGAGGTTGCATCCACTGAGCAAGGTATCTTAGCGCCGGCTGAAATGGTGAACTCGTCAGAAACTTCTGAAGAAGTTGATGCGTTGGAAATTGAAACGCCGGCTGAAGATGCTGCGGTAGAGTTAGAGTGAGTTTAAAGTTGCCCAAGTGGTGGAATTGGTAGACACGCTACCTTGAGGGGGTAGTGGCTGTATGGCTGTGCCGGTTCAAATCCGGCCTTGGGCACCAATTTTAAAGCCTACTACCTTGTAGTAGGCTTTTTTTATGTTGTTTTTTATGGCGATAGTTTGCAGGGTGGTTGACCCTGGTGGGCTGGATGAATATAATGCGCCACTTGAGATGGAGTGCTCTTAAGGGAAGTTTAATTCTTTAAGGTCTAAGCTAGCGAATTTGGGTAATTCTCGTTGGTTCCAATCAAAAGAAATCTTGCAAGAAGCCCCTCAGTGAAGGGGCTTTTTCGTATTGATGGGCATTAGGCCCATTTTTTGTTTCTGGTGTGTGCAAATACGTCAGAAAAGCATACGGTTAATGAGGCGGTTAGTATTGTCAGCTAAAAAACGATTACTTGAAGAAATGATTCGTCCTATTGTTGAAGGTCTTGGGTTTGAGTGTTGGGGGGTTGAATTTATTTCACAAGGCAAGCATTCAGTGTTACGAATTTTCATTGAAAGCCTGGCTGGCGAACCTGCTTCAGATTCAGATGAAGAACAAAGCGAAAGTGGTGTTGAATTAAAGGATTGTGAGCAAGTGAGTCGCCAGATTGGTGGTGTGCTTGATGTTGAAGACCCTATTGTAGGCGATTATACCTTAGAAGTTTCTTCTCCGGGAATGGATCGCCCATTATATACTTTATCTCACTATGAACGGTTTAAAGGTAGTCATGTCGCTCTAAAATTACGCATGCCCTACGAGGGGCAGCGAAAGTTTAATGGCGTACTAAATGGCATAGAAGGTAATGATATTATACTTCAGGTTGATCAGGAAGAATTTCTGTTTCCCCTTGAAGCGATCGAAAAAGCGAATGTAGTACCTCAATTTGATTGAATTTGAATACTGGAGCGAATGACGCAATGAATAAAGAAATATTGCTGGTAGTTGAGGCGGTCTCGAATGAAAAAGGCGTGGGAAAAGACGTTATTTTCGAAGCTATTGAATTAGCTTTAGCTGCTGCAACCAAAAAGCGTTATGAAGATGAAGATGCAGATATTACGGTTAATATTGACCGTAAAACGGGTGATCATGAAACTTACCGTCATTGGACTGTGGTAGATAATGATGCAGTTCCGGGTTTAGGAACTGATCTTACTTTGGAAGAAACGGCTGAAATCGATCCGAAGTTACAGCCAGGTGACCGCCATACTGAAAAAGTAGAGTCAGTTGCGTTTGGTCGGATCGGTGCGCAAGCGGCAAAGCAAATCATAGTACAAAAAGTTCGCGAAGCTGAGCGAGAAATGATTGTTGATAGTTATCGTGATCGTGTCGGTGAGCTTGTTTCGGGTACAGTTAAAAAAGTTACGCGTGACAATGTGATTGTTGATTTAGGTAATAATGCAGAAGCACTTTTGCCGCGTGAAAACCTTGTTGCTCGTGAGGTCTTTCGTATGGGAGATCGTGTGCGTGCTTTGTTGGAAGAGATTAGAGTTGAAGTTCGTGGGCCTCAATTAATCCTTAGTCGTATTGCGCCAGCGATGCTGATTGAGCTTTTTAGAATTGAAGTGCCAGAAATTTCAGAAGAAGTTATTGAAATTCGAAGTGCAGCGCGTGATCCAGGTTCAAGGGCAAAAATTGCCGTTAAATCTAATGATAAGCGCATTGACCCAGTAGGGGCTTGTGTTGGTATGCGTGGTGCTCGAGTTCAAGCTGTTTCGGGTGAGTTGGGTAATGAAAGAGTTGATATAATTCTTTGGGATGATAATCCAGCGCAATTAGTTGTAAATGCGATGGCGCCTGCGGAAGTTGCTTCAATTGTTGTTGATGAAGATACTCACTCAATGAATGTTGCTGTTGCTGAAGAAAATTTGGCGATGGCTATTGGTCGCTCAGGGCAAAATGTACGTTTAGCGGCTGAATTAACAGGTTGGGAATTAAATGTTATGTCGGAGGCAGATGCCGGCAAGCAGCAAGAGGCTGAAGTAGGCAAGTTTGTTGACTTGTTTATTGAAAAGTTAGATGTAGATGAGGACTTAGCAACAGACCTTGTGAACGAAGGCTTTACTTCGTTAGAGGAAGTTGCGTATGTACCTTTAGAAGAGATGCTTGAAATAGAAAACTTTGATGAAGACACTGTTGAAGAATTACGGCGTAGAGCGAAAGATGCATTGTTGAATCAAGCGTTGGCATCAGAAGAGAAGCTTGAAGCTAAAGAGCCAGCAGAAGATTTACTGAATATGGAAGGGATGGAGCATCACTTGGCTTTAGTTCTAGCGAGTAAAGGCATCGTCACTATGGAAGATTTGGCGGAGCAATCTATCGATGAGTTAATGGAAATTAATGAGATGGATGAAGAGCGTGCCGGTAAATTAATTATGACAGCACGAGCGCCTTGGTTCGAAGACCAAGAATAGTAATGACGGTAGTCAGGAGAGAGAATCATGTCAGAAGTAACAGTTAAGCAGCTGGCAAACGATATCGGTGCTCCAGTCGAAAGACTGTTGAAGCAAATTAGTGACGCAGGACTTAGTTCGCGTAACGAAAATGATGCCGTTTCCGATGAAGAAAAGAAAGCATTGTTGAACCATTTGAAGCGTAGTCATGGTGAAGAAGAGGGCGAACCTCAGAAAATCACACTTAAGCGAAAAACAAGTTCGACCTTAAAAATGTCTGCTGGGCAAGGTAAAACCAAAACGGTTAATGTTGAAGTGCGTAAAAAACGTACTTATGTTAAGCGCCCAGAAATGGACTTAGAGTCAGAGAAGCAAAAACAAGAAGAAGAGCAAGCGGCTTTACTTGCTGCTGAGCAAGCTAAAAAGGCTGAGTTAGAGGCAGAGCAAGCTAAAAAGTCTGAAGAGGCTAAAAAAGCAAAAACTCCAGAAAAAGCACCTGCTGTAAACAAGCCAAAAGAAAATGCTAAGTTTGATAAAAAAGCACCAGCAGCTGAAGAAAAGAAAGAAAAATGGCAGAAAAAGAAAGAAGCTGCTGAAGATGATAAGCCTAAGAAGCATGTTAAGTCAGCAGGTCATCATCGTCCGAATCGCCAAAAAGAAGAAGTTTTTAGTGCTATTAAGTTGGATGATGATAAACCGCGCCAGCTGAAAGTTAAGAAGAAGAAATTCAAGCAAAAGCGTACACACACTTTTGAAAAGCCTGTTGCGCCAGTAGTTCGTGAAGTAGCTATTAGTGAGACCATTATTGTCAGTGAATTGGCTGATAAAATGTCTTTAAAAAGTGTAGTGGTTATTAAAGCGTTAATGGGTATGGGGATAATGGCAACGGTTAACCAGGCTATTGACCAAGAAACCGCGGTACTGATTACTGAAGAATTAGGTCATAAAGTTAGGCTTGTTTCTGAAGATGCTGTAGAAACAGAAATGCTTGAAAGTATTGATTATGAAGGTTTTGAGTCTCCGAGAGCACCTGTTGTAAGTGTGATGGGGCATGTTGATCACGGTAAAACTTCATTGCTCGACTATATTCGTAAAGCGAAGGTTGCTGGTGGTGAATCTGGTGGGATTACCCAGCATATTGGTGCTTATCATGTCGAAACCGGTCATGGGATGATTTCTTTCCTTGATACGCCGGGGCACGCAGCGTTTACTGCGATGAGAGCTCGTGGTGCACAAAGTACTGATATCGTTATTTTAGTAGTGGCTGCTGATGACGGTATGATGCCGCAGACAGAAGAAGCGATTCAGCATGCGCGTTCAGCTGAAATGCCGATAATTGTTGCCGTAAATAAAATTGATAAAGAATCTGCTGACCCTGATCGTGTTAAGAATGAGATGGCAGCGAAAGACGTTATTCCAGAGGATTGGGGTGGCGATGTTCAGTTTGTAAATGTTTCGGCTCATACGGGTGAGGGAATTGATGCTTTACTTGATGCCGTGCTTCTCCAGGCTGAGATGTTAGAGTTAAAAGCTGCAAGAGATGTTCCAGCGAAAGGTGTTGTTATTGAATCTCGTTTAGATCGAGGGCGTGGTGCAGTTTCAACAGTGCTTGTTCAGCATGGTACATTGTTTGCTGGTGATATCATTATAGCGGGTACGTTCTATGGGCGTGTTCGAGCGATGCAAGATGAGAATGGTCAATCAGTAAAAGAAGCTGGTCCATCGATTCCAGTTGAGATTTTAGGCTTGAGTGGAACACCTGATGCAGGTGATGAATTTGTCGTTGTGGCTAATGAGCGTAAAGCGCGTGAAGTAGCTGAGTTCCGTGATGTAAAAATCCGCCAAGACCGAATGGATCGTCAGCAGGCTGCTAAGCTTGAAAATATGTTCGAGAACATGGGTAAGGATGAAGTTAATCATTTAAATATCGTGTTAAAAACGGATGTTCGTGGTTCGTTAGAAGCACTAACTTCGGCATTGAATGAAATTGGTAATGATGAAGTTCAGGTTAAAATTGTTGCGAGTGGTGTTGGTGGTATAACTGGTACTGATGCAACGCTTGCCTTGGCATCGAATGCGGTTGTTATTGGTTTTAATGTACGAGCGGATGCAACGGCTCGAGGTATTATCGAAGCTGAAGGTCTAGACTTACGTTACTATAGCGTGATTTATGAAATTATTGATCATGTGAAGCTAGCCTTAACGGGTATGTTAGCGCCTGAATTTAAAGAGGTTATACTTGGCACCGCTGAAGTGCGTGAGACCTTTAGGTCACCTAAATTTGGACAGGTTGCCGGCTGTATCGTTGTCGAAGGAACGATTCATCGCAATAAGAATATTCGTGTTCTGCGTGATGATATAGTTATCTTTGAGGGTGAGCTGGAATCACTTCGCCGCTTTAAAGATGATGTGAATGAAGTTCGCTCTGGTACCGAGTGTGGTATAGGTGTGAAAAACTACGATGTTAAAGTTGGTGATAAGATTGAAGTGTTTGATCAAGTCTCTGTTGAACGTACTTTAGAATCATAATCGTTTACGGTATATAAAATATATGGCTCAAGAATTTAATCGAACAGATCGCATTGCAGATCAAATGCAGCGCGATTTGGCTGAATTAATAAGATCTTCGTTGAATGATCCGCGTCTCGGTATGATCACTGTGAATCAAGTAACAGTGGCTCGAGATCTTGGATACTCGGATGTCTATGTAACCTTACTCACCGCAGAGGATTTAGATGCGGATGCCGAGGAGGTTAAGACGACTATTAGTATTCTTAATGGTGCTGCGGGTTTCTTACGAAGTGAGTTGAGTCGTATGATCCGTCTTCGCACAATTCCTCAATTGCGTTTTCATTTTGATGCATCTGTTAAGCGTGGTCGACAGTTAGACCAGTTGATAACAAAAGCTCGAAAGAAAGATAACGATCAAACTGAAGGTTAAGCTAGATTGGCTCGTAGACGTAAAGGGCGCATGTTAAATGGCGTCCTATTATTAGATAAGCCTCAGGGGATGACTTCTAACTTTGCTTTGCAGAAGGTGCGCCGATTGTTTGGTGCGCAAAAAGCAGGGCATACGGGAAGTCTAGATCCGTTAGCAACGGGTGTTTTGCCAATTTGCTTTGGTGAAGCAACCAAATACTCTCAATATTTGCTTAATGCAGATAAAGGCTATTACACAACAGCTACACTTGGTGATATTCGCACAACAGGTGATAGCGAAGGTGAGCAAGTATCTACTCATACTATTCCTCCATTATCTGAAGCGCTGATCGAAACAGTACTTAATCCTTTTATGGGTGACATTACTCAAGTTCCTTCAATGTATTCCGCGTTAAAACATCAGGGTCGTCCTTTGTATGAGTATGCGAGAAAGGGAATAACCATTGAGCGTCCTGCAAGGCCTATTACAATCTTCCGCTTGGATCTAACCAGTTTTCGTGAATCTGAATTAGATCTTACTGTTGAGTGTTCGAAGGGAACATATATCCGTTCTTTGGTCGAAGATATTGGTGGTGAATTAGGTTGTGGGGGGCATGTATCCATGCTTCGTCGTTTTAAAGCGGGCCACTTCACATTAGAAGATTCAGTCACGATGGATACACTTGATGCGCTCGCTGACAAGTCTGAAGAGGGTGTTATAAATCTTGAATTAGATCAATTTATACTACCAATTGACTGTTTGTTACCAAATACACCTAAAGTTTGCCTAAATAATGAGTTTGCAAGGTCGATATTACTCGGCCAAGCAGTTAGAATACCCGACGCTGAAAGTATAGATCTTGAGCTTGGTATGGCCAGTATCTATATTTCGAGCGAAGTCGCTGAAAACAAGGCTGAAAATTCAAATGATTCTGAAACGTCTTATGATGTTTTTGCCGGTGTTGTTGATGTACTTGAAGATGGCATGATTCAGCCAAAACGTTTAGTGAATTTCAGTACAGTGTGAGCTAAATACTTTTATTGAATGCTAAATGTTTATAGGATCAAAAATTCCAGACGCCCGACTGTAAATATGCACGGTCATGGCTGATTATTAAACTGCATATTATTGAGGAAATAACTATGGCACTTAATGCCGAAGAAAAAGCAAAAGTAGTAAGCGAATACCAGCAAGCTGAAGGCGATACTGGTTCTCCAGAAGTACAAGTTGCATTGTTGACTGTAAACATCAACAAGCTGCAATCACACTTCAAAGGAAATAAGCACGATCACCATTCACGTCGTGGTTTGATTCGCATGGTAAACCAACGTCGTAAGTTGTTGGACTACTTGAAGCGTAAAAAAGCAGCACGTTATGTTGATCTAATTGCTCGTTTAGGTCTACGTCGATAAGCAGCCTTGTGTTGTTTCATCTACTGTGTAGATAATTAAGTGCCGGCTTATCTTGAAAGATAGATACGCCGGTTCTTTCGTTTTATATGGTAGAAATTTAAAAAGTAAATAAGTGTTTTGTAGAAAGCCATAAAGTTTTATGTCTGAGTATTTTTAGTATTGTTAAAAAGAATATTGAGACGTAAAGCTTTAGTCGTAGTTATTTTACAAAACGTAATTAATGAAAATATGAAATTTATAAGGAGCCGATGTGAATCCGGTCATTAAAAAATTTAAGTATGGTAAGTCAGAAGTAACAATTGAAACAGGTAGAATTGCGCGTCAAGCGACTGGTTCTGTATTAGTCACCATGGATGATATTGCAGTTTTAGTTGCAGTTACGGCAGCTAAAAAAGCTGTACCAGGCCAAGGTTTCTTCCCGTTATCTGTATTTTACAATGAAAAGCAATATGCTATTGGTAAAATTCCGGGTGGTTACATCAAGCGTGAGTCGCGTCCTTCTGAAAAAGAAACGTTAACGTCACGTTTAATTGATCGTCCAATTCGTCCATTATTTCCGAATGGGTTTATGAACGAAGTACAAGTTGTTTGTACGGTTATGTCTGCGAATAAAACTGACGATTCAGATATCGCAGCAATGATTGGTACGTCAGCAGCATTAGCTATATCAGGGATTCCATTTAATGGTCCTATAGGTGCAGCGCGTGTTGGATTTACTGACGAAGAAGGTTATACCTTAAATCCAACCAATGCATACTTAGAAGATTCGCTTCTAAATATGGTTGTTGCTGGTACTAAAGACGCAGTATTAATGGTCGAATCTGAAGCGAAAGAATTAACTGAAGATGAGATGTTAGGTGCAGTTTTATTTGCTCACCAAGAAATGCAAGTAATCATTAGTGCTGTATCTGAATTTGCTGAAGAAGTAGGAACAGAGACGTGGGACTGGAAGCCTGAGGCTGTAAATACTGATTTAGCTGACAGCATTGCATCTGAGTATTCAGAAGGCATCAGTGCAGCTTACTCAATCAGTGATAAAATGGCTCGTTACAGTGCGTTAGGCGAATTAAAGTCAGCGGCTGTTGAAAAACTAGTGTCTGAGGCGGAAGGTTCACCTTCAGCAGAAGATGTTAAGGGTTATTTCTCTAAGCTTGAGAAACAAGTTGTTCGTGGTCGAATCATTAAGAGTGAGCCTCGAATTGATGGGCGTGACAACAGTACTGTTCGTCCTATAGAGGTTGAAGTAGGTGTGCTATCAAATACACACGGTTCTGCACTCTTTACGCGTGGTGAAACACAAGCGATCGTAGCGACGACTTTGGGTACTTCTCGTGATGCTCAAATTGTTGACGCTTATGCAGGCGAATACAAAGAAAGTTTCATGTTGCACTATAATTTCCCTCCATACTCTGTAGGTGAATGTGGTCGTATGGGTCCTCCAGGGCGTCGTGAAATTGGTCACGGTAAGTTAGCTAAGCGCGGTTTGCAGGCGCTGATGCCTAATTCTGAAGAATTTCCGTATACCATACGTTGTGTATCTGAAATTACTGAATCTAACGGTTCAAGCTCAATGGCAAGTGTATGTGCAAGCAGCTTGGCAATGATGGATGCTGGTGTACCTCTAGCGGCGCCAGTAGCGGGTATTGCAATGGGTCTTGTTAAGGAAGGTGAAGAGTTTGCCGTTCTTACTGATATCCTCGGGGATGAAGATCACTTAGGTGATATGGACTTTAAAGTAGCCGGTACCGATGAAGGTATTACTGCTTTACAGATGGATATCAAGATCGAAGGTATTAATGAGCAGATTATGGATGCTGCGCTTAAGCAAGCTCATGCTGCTCGTATTCATATTCTTGGTGAAATGAACAAGGTTCTTGAAAATCCGCGTGAAACTTTATCTGATAAAGCGCCTGCAATGCGTACGATGAAGGTTCACTCAGACAAGATTCGTGATGTTATTGGTAAGGGTGGCGCAACGATTCGTTCTATTACAGAACAAACTGGCGCATCAGTTGATATTGATGACGATGGTTCAATTAAGGTTTACGGCGAAGACAATGCTAGTGCTCAAGCTGCAATCGATATGATTATGGGTATTACAGCTGAAGCTGAAATTGGTGCCATTTATACGGGTAAAGTTGAGCGTATTGTTGATTTTGGCGCATTCGTTAATATTTTACCTGGTAAAGATGGACTAGTTCATATTTCTCAGATCTCGAATGAGCGTATTGAGAAAGTGACTGATGTCCTGAAGGAAGGTCAGCAAGTAAAAGTGAAAGTTCTAGATGTTGATAATCGTGGTCGCATTAAGTTGAGCATGAAAGATATGCCTGAAGCTGAAGCTGAGTAAGTTTATTTGCTATGGTCTCCTGAAAATTCAGCCAGACATTTGTTAATGCATTGCATGTATTGCGAATGACTATGATTTTTTAGTGAACATCAATAGAATGAAGGAGTTATATCTTACGATATAACTCCTTTTTTCGTTTTAGAGAACCTAGATAAGTGAGTCTCATGTCTGATCAAAAAAAAGCTGGTGAACACCTTGAGCAATTTGTCATAGAGCATCTTCCTTTAGCGAGAGCGGCGGGTATCTGTGTTGATGAGTATTCCGGTGGCACGCTTGTAGTAAGTGCGCCATTAGAGAAGAACATAAATGATAAAGGCACTGCTTTTGGTGGAAGCCTCTACAATTTATGTGTCATTACTGCTTGGGGTATGACGGACCTAAAGGCAAAGGAGCTAGGGTTAGAGGGGGATATAGTCGTTGCTAAAGGAGAAATAGACTATTTAAGGCCGTTAAAGGGGCGTTTGATTGCTACGGTCGTGGCGCCGAGTGAGGCTGATTTGTTACATATAAAAAAAAGTTATGAAAGTCGTGGAAAAGCAATTTTTCTTTTAGAGGTTACTGTGCTTGATGAAAGCAACAATATCTGCGTTAAGTTTCATGGTAAGTACGCTGTACTATCGTCGTGATGTTATTTAACTGTGACGATAGCTTGTGGAAAGTTAAATGTAGCATTGTCTATTTTTGATCAGTTCAATAAATTCAGTTTCAGGTACCGGGCGGCAATAGTGGTAGCCCTGAACTAAGTCACAATCCATATCTTGTAGTAATGTGGCCATACTATGATTTTCTACGCCTTCAGCAACAACTTCGATTCCGAGTGCGTGAACCATGTTAATAATGCCTCGTACAAGAGTCTGGTCTTCATGGGAAATTAGAATTTCATCAATAAAGCTTTTATCTATTTTTAAAACCTCAATGGGGAGCTTTCGTAAATAGCTTAAGGATGAGTGGCCTGTCCCAAAGTCATCGATAGCTGTTCTTATTCCCATTTTTTTTAATTCGGTGAGGGTTTGTACCGCTAAGTCAATATCATCCATAATTGCGGTTTCTGTGACTTCAAGTTCTAGTTTAGAAGGGTCTATGCCTACTTCAGAAATTATTTTTGCCATATCCTGTTGGAGTAGACCTTTCTGAAAATGTCTGGCTGAGATATTTAAAGCAAGTACGAAATCATCATCTAAATCATTTTGCCACTCTTTAAGATACTGGCAGCAGCGTTTAATGACCCATTGACTAATTGGGATGATTTGTCCATTTTCTTCTGCTATGGGTATAAATTCAAGCGGGCTTCTATATTGTCCATCTGCAGAGCTCCAGCGAATTAGTGCTTCCGCGCCTTTTATTGTGCCTGTTTCGAGTGAAATTTTAGGCTGAAAAAATAATTCAAACTGATTCTGTTCGAGTGCAATGCTTAATTGGTTTCTGATTTTTAAGCGATGAGGTGCCTGTTCATTTAATTCATTTTGGTAGATAACAAAGGCGTTTTTCCCTCTTTGTTTTGCTTGGTACATGGCGATATCAGCATTGCTTATAAGCTTGTCTGCGCTATTCCCGTGATCTGGGGCTAACGCAATACCAATGCTGGCGCTCATGTATATTTCTTCATTTGCAATATGAAAAGGGCTAACAAAAGAGTCAACAATATTTTGAGCAAATTCAGCAGGAGGCTGTAATTCTGTTTGAGCCTCCATTACTGCAATGAATTCATCACCTCCGTGTCGATAAAGCATCGTGTTGGATGGAGTATGATGTTCGATTCTATGAGTGATTTCTTTTAGGAGTGCATCGCCAATACCGTGTCCTAGCGAGTCGTTTACATCCTTGAAACCATCTAAATCAATAAATAATAAAGCTGTTTTATTTTCGTTATTAAGGTTGCTAAGCGCTTGGTTTAATCTAGCAGAAAGTAAGCGTCTGTTTGGTAAGCCTGTTAATAAATCGTGATAGGCGCGATAGCGTGCTTCTTCTTCTTTTAATTTTAGTTCAGTGACATCGCGAAAAATCCAGACTTGCCCAACAACTTTTGACTCTAATAATTGTGGGCTGGAGCTGGCCTCTATCGTTCGGCCTAGCTTTGTTTTAAGTTCATGTTGGGTCTTTTTTTCAGGCGTGGCGAATGTATCTAGAAAACTCCTTTCGAATTTATCTGGTGCAAGGCTAATGGCTCGGATGATGTTTAAATATTCATCAACCGTATTGAGCTGGTTTTCATCAGTGTTAATATTGAACATGTTACTGAAATTTGGGTTGTAAAGACGAATGTTTCCTTTTAGGTCTAAGACAAGTAAAGCTTCATAGCTTGAAATAAGGCTGGCGTGGAGTAAAGAGTGCGACTCTTTCAGCGCACTTTGGGTCTGTTTAAGTTTATTTAATTGTTGTTCTAGCGCTTTGTTTCTTGATGTTAGTTCGGTTGATGATAGCTTTATGGACTGTTCTAAATGTTCCCGATCTTCATCGGCTTGAAAACAAATGTTATCTAGCGCCGAAAAGAAGGCGCTAAGTTCTGCCTCTTTAATATTGCTAGGAAGGTGTTGTTTGATTAAGTTTTTGACTTGTTGGTGATGTCTCATGTGTGCCGTAATTTCGCATTCTCAATGGGTGTATTAAAAAGGCGACCTTCATGGAAACTACCTTTAACTAAATCAATATGATTTGACTGCATAAAATGAATAGAACTATCTAAATTTAGACTATGTTTAGTGATTTTGCAGAGAATTATTCCTTTCTGGCCGATAAAGTGAACTTATCCTAGCCAAAGGTACTGCTTTAGGCTGATTTTTCCATTGATGATGCTAATTCCTTCAGCCTTTAAGTGTTCAGTTTGCTGTTGGTAGCGTTTGCTATTTTCTGGGAAGGATATTTTTCCTTGGCTGTTTATGACTCGGTGCCAGGGAATAGAGCTGCTCTGAGGTAATTTTTTTAGTATGTAGCCAACATATCGTGCTTTACCGTTATTACCAGAAAGTTTGGCAATCGCTCCATAAGTGCATACTTGGCCGTGAGGGATGCTTGCAAGTGTTTGCAGGATGGCTTGGTCATAATCATTACTGGAAGTCATATACATTACATTTATTCTTGGCTCTAAAGGGCAAAACTTGAGGCGGTTTAGATTGGCATTGTTCTATCTGGATCTTGAAATTTTATTACTTGGCCGCATTTATTATAACATCAGGGGTTAATGAATTCTTATTTGAAAGTATATAGTTGTTTAACTTAGGTCTATATGATGCGATTTCTTTTTTTATGTTTTTTGGTGGTGCCCATTGTTGAAATGTTAGTGCTACTTAAAGTGGGTTCTTTTATCGGTGCATTTTATACAGTAGTACTTGTATTAATGACTGCTGTCATTGGCGTGTCGTTGTTAAAGCGACAAGGCTTAAGTGCTTTTATGCGTGCAAATCAAAAAATGCAAGCAGGGCAGATGCCTGTAACAGAGATGGGTGAAGGGCTTATGCTTGCTGTGGCAGGCGCGTTATTATTGACGCCGGGCTTTGTGACAGATGGCATAGGTTTTTTATTGCTTACGCCAGGTGTGAGAGGTTATTTAGCCACTAAATGGCTGGGTTTGATGATGAAAAAATCACAAGCAAGTCAATCTTCAGGTGCTTTTTATTCGCAAACAAACTATAACGCTAACGCTAATAAGTTTGATGACCCAAAGGGGTTTGTGTCGAGTGATGATACAGATATTGTTGATGGCGACTTTCGCGAAATTGATGAGACAAAAGAAAAATAATTCTATTTCTTGGGGAATTTCGATTAGCGTGCTTGAAAAGGGGCTTATCGGCCCCATTTATACTAGCAATTAATTGATACATAAACAGTGTGCAGTTTAAAGTATTGTTTTTGCTGCTTAAATTAACGTCTAAATTATTGTTTATTCTTTTTGAAGAATAAACTCAGTTTAAAATTAAAAAAACTATCAGGAGAATCGTTGAGATGAATATCCGTCCATTACACGACCGTGTTGTTGTACGCCGTAAAGAAGAAGAAACTACTAGTGCTGGTGGTATTGTATTGCCAGGTAGTGCTGCTGAAAAACCTTCACAGGGTGAAGTTTTGGCCGTAGGTACAGGTAAGGTCTTAGATAATGGCGATGTACAGACATTAGCTGTAAAAGTTGGGGATATCGTAGTCTTTGGCCAGTACTCGGGTAACACTGTAAAGATTGATGGCGAAGAGTTGTTAATAATGAGTGAGAGTGAGCTTTACGGCATTATTGAAAAATAAGCAGGCCTATCAAATTAAGCTATAAGGCATCGTAAGTCGATAGCCTTTAAGAATTAAACAAATTAAGTATAAAGTGGGAAATAGTTATGAGCGCAAAAGACGTAAAATTTGGTGATCCAGCTCGTCAAGGTATGTTAGCCGGTGTAAATATTTTGGCTGATGCCGTTAAGGTAACTTTAGGGCCAAAGGGTCGAAATGTTGTCTTAGATAAATCATTTGGTGCACCAACCGTAACAAAAGATGGCGTATCGGTCGCTAAAGAAATCGAACTTAAAGACAAGTTTGAAAATATGGGCGCTCAAATGGTGAAGGAAGTTGCTTCACAAACTAATGATGCAGCGGGTGATGGTACGACTACTGCTACTGTATTGGCTCAGGCGATTGTAAACGAAGGTTTAAAGTCTGTTGCGGCAGGTATGAATCCAATGGACTTAAAGCGTGGCATCGATAAAGGTGTTCAGGTTGCTGTTGAAGCGATTAAGAGTTTCGCTCGTCCATGTGAAGATAATAAAGCGATTTCGCAGGTGGGTACTATTTCAGCGAATAGTGATATCTCAGTAGGAAGTATTATTGCTGAAGCAATGGAAAAAGTAGGCAAAGAAGGTGTTATTACCGTTGAAGAAGGTAACGGCTTTGATGATGAATTAGATGTTGTTGAAGGTATGCAGTTTGATCGTGGCTACCTGTCACCTTACTTTATTAACAACCAAGACAACATGAGCGCTGAGTTAGATAATCCATTTATCTTACTGGTTGAGAAAAAAATCTCTAACATTCGAGAGTTATTACCTGTATTGGAAGCTGTGGCAAAAGCGAGCAAGCCATTATTAATTATTGCTGAAGATATTGAAGGTGAAGCATTAGCAACACTTGTTGTGAATAATATGCGTGGGATTGTGAAAGTTGCGGCTGTAAAAGCGCCAGGTTTTGGTGATCGTCGTAAAGAAATGCTTCAGGATATCGCTATCTTAACGGGTGGTACGGTTGTTTCTGAAGAGCTTGGTCTGTCGTTGGAAACAACAACGATTGATACACTAGGTACCGCTAAGCGAGTGAATATTAGTAAAGAAAATACGACTGTGATTGATGGTGCGGGTGCGCATCCTGAGATTGAAGCGCGTGTTGGTCAGATTCGTAAGCAAATTGAAGATAGTAGTTCTGATTACGATCGTGAGAAATTACAAGAGCGTGTTGCTAAGCTTGCTGGCGGTGTTGCTGTCATTAAAGTGGGAGCGGGTTCTGAAGTAGAAATGAAAGAGAAAAAAGCACGTGTTGAAGATGCGCTTCACTCTACTCGAGCAGCAGTTGAAGAAGGTGTTGTTGCGGGTGGCGGAGTTTCACTAATTCGTGCTCTGCAATCAATTACTGATCTTGAAGGTGATAATGAAGATCAAACAGTTGGTATTAACTTGCTGCGTCGAGCAATGGAAACACCGCTTCGTCAAATCGTAGAAAATGCGGGTGAAGAAGGTTCTGTTGTTGCTGATAAAGTTAAGCAGGGTGAAGGTAGCTTTGGTTACAATGCTGCAACGGGTGAGTACGGCGATATGTTGGAGATGGGTATTCTTGATCCAGCAAAAGTAACACGTACAGCGCTTCAGTCTGCTGGCTCTATTGCCGGTCTTATGATTACAACAGAATGTATGATTACTGATGCTGTTGAAGATTCCGCTGCTCCAGCGATGCCTGATATGGGCGGAATGGGTGGAATGGGTGGAATGGGCGGAATGATGTAATTCTTGCTCTGAGCTAAAAACTAAGACCCTGGCAAATGCCGGGGTTTTTTTTGCCTGATTAATGCTTCTGTAAAATGATTAAGGTTGTGTACTAGTACAAAAATCTAATAAGTACTGGTGTGTTGGTGTGAAAAAGCGTTAATAAAAGTAGCTTTAACAGGCTAAATAGTCTGTAATTGAGCGGATTTTTTAACTGGGCAATTATCGATATTTGTTTTCGGTAAATTGTATGTTTGAACATAGTGATTCTATGGTTCTGATTTTAAAGCGTGATTGAAAATAGTGATAAAAAAAACTGCGTTATATTTAAGTCTATTTTTATTCAGTCTGATGCTGTTTTTGCTAGCATCATTTCCTGCTGATGTTATTTGGCACAAAGGTATTGCGCCTCAGTTGGAAGGGAAAAACTTACCTGTAAAAGTACTTTCTCTTAATGGAACTATCTGGGATGGAAAAGCGCTTGTTCGCTATCAAAATATAGAGTCAATCGTTGATTGGGATATTTTCTTATTTGGGCTGCTATCATTAGAGCTGCCTGTTGAGCTTAATATTAATAGTCAGGTGGGTGTTGTAAGTTTAAGGGCTGATATTGGTTTAGGTTCTACTTATGTTGAGCTCGTATCGGCAGATATTGATTTGGTATATTTAACACCATTTTTTAAGCGGCAGAGAGTTAAGTTAAGTGGTCAGTTTGTAGCAAAAGGTATTCAGGTTGAGGTGGTCGATAATCAAATTAAATCAGCGAGTGGTATGTTGTCATGGAGTGGCGGTGATATTGCTTATCCTGCTGGAAGGCAACTACATGAACGTACGCTTCCAATGTTTAAAGGTCGGCTTGAGACGAAAACTAATGGAGATATCTTTATAGGGGTGCGTGATGTTGGTGCATCATTTGATTTAATTGAAGGCTTATTGGGCCCTGAAGGGGCTGGTATGCTCACAGTTAAGCGTAGGCTATTGGATTTGTCGGATGAAGCTTGGCCGAAAAACTCTAATGAGACAGATACTGTATTTAAGGTTAAGAAGAATATTTACAATTAAATGTAATTGTTTTCGTTTATTAAGAAGGTAATGGTTTGGAATTCAAGGTAGACCAAAAAATGATCATGAGGCTTCAGTCGGGGTTACTTGCCTGTCTTGTAGTCTATGCTGCTTATTTAAGTGCTCAATTTGTTTGGTATTCAGTGGCAACTTCAGCAGGTGAGCCTATTATACTTGCTCAGACGTCGGTTGTTCAAAAAAAGGCAGAAGGCCATGCTGGAGTGATCGCTCAATTCCATTTGTTTGGTAAGGCTGGTGCGCGCGCAGTGCAAAAAGCAGATAAACTGACAGTAGCACCCAAAACAAGATTAAGATTAATTCTTAAAGGGGTTTTTACAGCTGAGCAGGGTGGCGCATCAGGTGCTATAGTTGAAGAGATTGGTAAATCTTCTGATTATTATAGTTTAGGTGATACTTTGCCGGGAAATGCCGTTTTAGAAGAAGTTTATAGCGATCGAATACTTTTGCGACGTAATGGCAAGCTGGAAACCTTATCTTTTGATGATAAAGCAGCTAAAGGGCAAAATATTATTGCTAAAGCGCCTAAGTCTGTTCGGACAAAGCCTAGTGAGCGTTTAAAGTCGCCTGAGCAGTTTATAAGTGAAGCTACGAAGCAGATATCCATGAATCCAGAGAAGGCATTAACGTCTGTTGGTTTGGCGCCTGGTGCTGGTGGGTATGTTTATCAGGGCGGTAATCCAATGCTGTCAGGTTTGAATTTGCAGAAAGGTGATGTGATACGTTCTGTAAATGGAAACCCTTTAGGAGATATAAAAAAGGATAAAAACTTAATGAAGGAACTGTACGAACAAGGCAACTTAGAAGTTGAAGTTGTGCGTGATGGTGCCAGTTTTTTTATTAATTATCCTTTAAGATAACTCACAATACTTAATTACTTGAAAAGAGAAACCGTACGGTATGAAGTCTTTAATACGCTATTTAGTGCATGCACTTGCTTTTATTGTTCTGTCATTATCAATGGCTGCTCATTCGGAAGAGCAAACTTGGAAAGTAAATTTAAAAGATGCTGATATTCGCGCGTTTGTGACTCAAATTGCTGACATTACTGGCTATAGTTTTGTGATCGATCCGCGCATTAAAGGTAAGGTTACGGTCGTTTCTAATACGTCTCTAAATAAAGCGTCTGTGTATGAAATGTTTTTAGCTGTTTTAGGTGTGCATGGTTTTGCTGCTATTCCAGGGACCGATGTCATCAAAATTGTACGTCAAAATGATGCAAAGCAATCGGCTCAAAATGATCGTTTTTTACGGAAAGTGCCTGCTGAGCAAATAGTGACTCGTGTTATTCAAGTTAATAATGCGCGTGCATTAGAGTTGGTACCTATCCTTCGTCCAATGGTTGCAAAGTATGGTCATCTTGCTGGTGTTGCTGCTGCAAATGCCTTAATTATCAGTGATCATTTAGCAAACATAAAACGTATCAGTAAAATAATTGATGAATTGGATAGCCCTTCAAAATATGAGTTGGAAGTTGTACAACTTCAAGAAGCGTGGGTTGGCGATATGGTTAAGTTGCTTGAAGAGCTTGCTCCTGCTGAACTTGGGAAAAGTAGCGGTAAAGGGGCGGCTAAAAAGTTTAGTGTGGTGGCTGACCAGCGTAGCAACCGTTTAATACTGCGTGGTGATGAACCTTTTAGAGAAAAAATGAGAGGGTTGATTGGTAAGCTGGATCAGCCTTCCTCAACGGGGGGGAAAACGAAAGTTGTTCGTTTAAAGCATGCTGATGCGGAAGGCCTTGCTGAGCTGTTAAAAGGGTTGATGGGGTCGATTAGTAGTGAAGGTGCAAAAGGTAAAAACCAAAAAACCGAGGCGACGGTTTATGCAGATGAATCGATTAATGCTTTAGTGATTCGGGCTGAGCCCTCTGTAATTCAAGAGTTGGATGGTGTGATTGAGCAATTAGATATTCGTCGCGCGCAAGTGTTGATTGAGGCGGCGATTGTTGAAATTTCTGATGCTAATGATAATTCTTTGGGTGTTCAGTGGGCGATGTTCGATAAAGGCGGCACTATACCGGGTGTATTTACTAACTTTAGTGAGATTGGAATTAGTACAGCAAATATTTTGGGCGCGCTCATTGCTAACGATGGCGATGATGATTTTGATGCTTCATCTATTGGTTCTCCATCAAATGGTATTACTGCCGGTATTGGTGGTACGAGTGGTGATGTGAGTTGGGGGGCGCTGATACAGGCATTGGAAGGTGATGCAAGTGCGAACGTGCTATCTACACCTAAGCTTATTACGATGGATAATCAGGAGTCTTCAATTATTGTTGGTGAGAATGTACCTATTATCACAGGGCAATCAACCTCTTCGGGTGCCGGTACAGCCGATCCATTTACAACCATTGAGCGTCAGGATGTGGGTGTGAAGCTTATTGTTACGCCTAGTATTAGTGAAGGAAATTTAGTTCGCTTGGAAATCGAACAGGAAATATCTGGCGTGAAAGATTCAACGGCTGGTGCAGATATTACAACCACAAAACGGCAGATCAAGACGAATGTATTGGCTGATAATGGTGAAACAATTATTTTGGGTGGTTTGATTTCAGATAATGTTGTAACAAGTGAGAGTAAAGTTCCTCTCTTGGGAGATATTCCTTGGTTAGGGCGTTTGTTTACAAGTACAATGTCTAAAGTGAGTAAGCAGAATTTGATTGTGTTTCTTCGTCCAACAATACTGCGTGACAGAACGGCGACAAGAGCTGTTACAGTTGAAAAGTTTGATGAACTTTGGAGCTTGAATCTCGCGATTAAAAAGAGTAATGGTGAAGAAGAGGAAGAGCTGAAGAAGTTAATTAAGCCGGATGTTGATAGTATCTATGGTGGTATGAAAATTAAATAATTTCTGTTTAAAAATATTTAGCTGTTGTTGAGCTGTCGAAAAGTTATTTATAGATATTTTTTACGAATAAAACAAAAAAGCCAAGGTGGATACCTTGGCTTTTTTTATTGGGCGGTACTTTAATTAAATACCTGGCTCAATAATTAGTTACGCTAGGTTTGCTGCTGCAAATTCCCAGTTTACAAGTTTCCAGAATGCACCTAAATATGCAGGGCGAGCATTGCGGAAATCAATGTAATAAGCGTGTTCCCAAAGGTCAACAGTTAAGATAGCTGTTTGGCCTTCAGTCATTGGTGTGCCAGCATTGCTGGTATTAACTATTTCTAAAGATCCATCGTTATTCTTAACTAACCAAGTCCAGCTAGAGCCAAAGTTATTTACAGCTTTATCGTTAAATGCAGTTTGAAATTCTGCAAATGAGCCAAAAGTGCTATTGATTGCTTCAGCTAGTGCGCCTGTTGGCTCACCGCCACCATTTGGGCTTAAGCAATTCCAGTAGAATGTGTGATTCCAAATTTGAGCTGCATTATTAAAAACAGGTCCGCTAGCAGTTTTAATGATGTCTTCTAGGGATTTTCCTTCAAATTCAGTGCCAGGGATCGCTGCATTTAGTTTTGCAACGTAAGTTGCATGGTGCTTGCCATGGTGGAATTCTAGTGTTTCTTGTGAGATGTGTGGTGCTAATGCATCAATTGCATAAGGTAGTGCTGGTAGTTCGATCGCCATGATTGGCTCTCCATCGTTTAAGGGTTATTGTGGTGTTTTTATTATGTAAAGGATAATAGCACTGATATTTTGGTGAATCTATATCGCTTGCGCTGGATAAATGTTTAATCCCTGAAATGATATCTGCTATGTTGTTGTGTTGGCTGAAAATCAGTCATGTTTGGGTTTTCTCGAGTTTTAGCTGTAGAAAAGTTACTTGATAAATTTAGCGGCTTTCGAATCTGGCAACTATACTGGTTTCGTTAGGTCTGGTTGTCGGTATTTTTTGTTATTTAATAAGGGGGTGGAATGGAAACTGAGCAACGTATTATTGAACTGTTTGATTCAACGTGTATTAAGCAATTTGAAAGTCTTGGTTGCGATATTGTCATGGTGGGTTCTCAGAACGATTCTGAGGGTGTGCTAAGGGCTTATATAGAGGCTTTTTCAGAAGATGTGACTGTAATGTTGTGTTTGAATGTTCCTAAGCAGCTGCTGATAGAGACGATGCCTTTTGATAGCGTTAATGGTGATGACAGTTTGTTAGTTGACTGGATTCTTGAGCTATCAAATCGTTTTTTAGGTCGGTTGAAAAATAAATTAGTGGATCATGGCTGCAATCTTAAAATGGGCTTGCCAAAATTCTGTATTGATACGGTGGTGCAGCAGTCATTACAGGGTAAATTTACTCAAGCTGGTCGGTATTTTGAGATCAACAATAAAACCATGGAATGTTGTTTGTTTCTTGATGTTTCGGATGAAGCGGGTCAGTTGTCTGAGTACGAGGATGAAGATGAGGATTGGTTTGAAGAAAGTGAGCTAGAGCATCTTTCCTAAGTTATCTTAAATAGGTGCTCTAGCTAGTGCTGTATCTGGGGTTGGCTAGTTTTTGTGTGAACTAGCTTCGCCTTTGCTGCCTTCAAAATCGGGGTTTCCGGGTAGGAAGGATGCAATATTTTGTACGCGCCACTTTAACTCTTCAAATGTGTCTGCTTGAACAGTGATGTGTCCTAATTTCCGCCCTTTTCGTTCTTCTTTCGCGTAAAGGTGAACGCGTGCATAGGGTAAGGCTAGAATGCTGTTAATGTCACCTTTCTCAGCAATTATGTTAATCATGCAGGTGGGTGAATAAGCAGATGTGTCACCGAGTGGTAATCCACTGATCGCACGCAAGTGGTTTTCGAATTGGCTTGAGGCGCAGCCTTCTATGGTCCAGTGCCCAGAGTTGTGCACTCTAGGGGCCATTTCATTGGCAACCAGGCCATTCTCTGTTTCAAATAATTCTAAGGTTAAAATTCCCACATGCCCTAGTTCGTGCATCAATTCTTTGATGTAGGTGATTGCTTGGTCAGAAATCTCCTTTTTAAGGAAGGGGGCGGGTGCGATTGAATATCGTAGAATACCTTCGTGGTGACTGTTTTCAGTTAATGGATAAACAACCATTTCGTCATTCTTTGATCGTGCAGCAATAACTGAAAGTTCGCGCTTAAAATCAACAAATGCTTCTGCAATAAGCGTCATTGTACCTTTTGATGATTCTCCGATCGTATTCCAAGCTTCATCACATTGTTCTAAAGATCGAATAACAAACTGTCCTTTACCATCGTAGCCTTCTGTTGTTGTTTTTGCGACCACGGGGCAGCCTAAATTTTCAACTGCATTTTTTAGCTCGGTTGCGTTGTTGGCGATGTGGTACTTGGGCGTGGGGATTCCTAATTTTGTAAATAATGCTTTTTCTTCTGCTCTATTTTGGCAAACTTCGATTGATTTTGATGGAGGATATAATGCTGTTTGTTTTTCAATGTATTGAGTCAGGTTTAGGGGGAGGTGCTCAAATTCATATGTAACGACATCTACATCTTTTAAAAAAGCCGCCAAAGAAGGGTTTTCAATATTTCCTTCTGTATCTATTGTAATATCACCAAGACCAACACTAGGGTTGCCCGAAGTATCATAAAAATGAAAATCTAACTCTAGGGGGTAGCCTGCAAGCGCAAGCATTCTGCCTAGTTGTCCTGCGCCTAATACGCCAATTTTTTTCATGGATTACCCTCTAGGGTCTGGTTGGTCTAGAACGGCTTCGGTTTGCGCTGCTCGAAAATTACTGACTGCTGTTTTTACTTTTGGGTCGTGGAGCGCAATAACTTGAGCAGCCAGTAGTCCTGCGTTTTTAGCGCCCGCATTGCCTATAGCGAGTGTGCCAACTGCAACGCCTCCGGGCATTTGTGCGATGGATAATAATGAGTCTAGACCACTTAAGGTCTTTGATTGTACTGGAACGCCAAATACAGGGAGGTTTGTTTGAGATGCAGCCATGCCAGGTAGGTGTGCTGCGCCGCCTGCTCCTGCGATAATTACCTGTATTCCTAATGATTCGGCTTGTTTTGCGTAATCGAATAAGAGGTCGGGGGTACGGTGAGCTGAGACAACCTTTACTTCGTAAAGTACACCTAATTCATCAAGCATGTTAGCGGCGTGCTCCATTGTCGGCCAATCCGACTTAGAACCCATAATTATACCCACTAGTGGCTGCATTTTTTTACCTCAATTCACTAAACTAACGACCATTGTATGTTAATAGTTCTTTCGAACTAGAAGCATTGGACAAAAAAAGACCGCATATAGTAGAGATTCGTTTCAAACCATGCAAATCCAATTTGTAATTTGGTGGTGACTGTTGCATTGTTCTAGCATTAAAATCGCATTTTTAAGTATAATTATTGAGAAAATTGATGGAAAGCTTACGCCCCGATAGAGAAGATTTAGATCAGTTTAAGAGTCGTTCTAAGAAAGCGCCAAAACCAATGCCAGCTAAAAAACCTAATAAGGCTGTAAAGCCTGTTCGTGCGAATTCACTTGTAGTTCCTTTGGTTGTTGTTGCTATTTTTGTGCTCAGTAGCTTTTTTGCATGGGTATATTTGGAGCAGCGAGGGGAATTATTGGTGATGCAGGAGGAGCTTAAGGGGGCGTCTGATTTTATCGGCAGAAGTAAATTGCTGATGGCGCGTTTTGAGGGCGAACTAAATGTTACGGGGAGTGAAATTGAGCAAAGTGGTTCGGTTGTGCAGTCGAAATTAGCCTTCTTAGATGGTGAAATGCGTAAGTTGTGGGTGATATCTAATGAGCGAAATAAAAAAGCAATTAACGAAAATGCTAAATCATTATCATTAATAAGTGGTGATGTAAGCGAGGCAAAGCAATGGCGTTTGAAATTTGAAGAAGGAGTGAAGATTGATCGGCTTAAAGAAGTGGCGGCGATAGATAGTTTGTCGTTACAAGCTACTGTGCTTCAAGGTGAGTCGGAAAAATTAGATGGCCGGGTATTGTTATTGGCAAATGAAGTCTCGATTATACGAGAAGAGCAGAGTGAGTCTTTGGACAGTTTTAGGGAGGAAACGGCTCTGATCGTATCATTGTCAAAGCAGTTGGCTGAGAGTAAAAAGTCGATTTCATCGATAAACGCAAGTCGCCTTCAGCTCAATGATCGAGTGATTAGTATGGAGCGACAAATTAATAAGCTTCAGTTAGGTATAAAAAATGGGGCTGAGGCATCTGATGTTCAATGACATGCGGTAGATCCCAAAAAAGAATAGAAGATATTGATAAAATAATGGGATCTAAATAGAGGTGAAGGATTCAATGCATCAACTAATGCGTATTTTATTGGCAGGGCTTGTTCTGCTGGTGCCTAGTATGGCTATGTCGGAAACGGCTCATGACTCATCTGCTTTCTCAACTCCTTATCATAAGCAAGCACGGGGTTGGTATCCATCTATTTATTGGTCCACAGGTCGAAACCTTGGGTCATTTTATTTTCCGAATACTGATGGCGCTTTGTTTGAGGAGTTGGATGGGTATTCTTGGGATCAAGCGACGCACGGTATAATTTATTTTTATCGTCCGGATAGTCAGTGGGCATCAGAGGAGTTAACTGCGCCTAGTTATTATATTAATGATGAAATTGTTTTTAATCTAAGAGCGGGTAGTTACACTTATGTAGTGCTTCCTGCTGGTAGTTATGACTTTGCAGTCAGAAAGAGTCTGTTGCCATTGATTGGGTTTGAGGCTTTTGATGATAAGTTAATGATGGCATTTGATCTTAACTTACAGGCTGATGTGGGCTTACAGATAGATGCGGGTTCTATTACTTATATTAGGCATTCTGAAGTGTCTTTGCCTTCCAAGCGGCATTCGTTAATTGGTGCAGAGGAAGAAATGGCTTCAGCGGACGTGCAGTTGGTTGAGCGGGATGTCGCAATGGAGGAAATGGTAAAAACACGGTATTTGACGCATTCATTCTGGCACCCAACAGATGCGGCGAACGCTGAAGAGTTTCTCAGAGGGGATATGCAGGAATATGGTTGGTTTTCTGTAATATGGCCTTGGTCAAACAACTTTATGTTTGGTTTTCCAATATTTTATCTGCCCAGTGATATCTATCGTGAGTTAAGAGGTGATGATGTCATGACGTTAGAGCAGGAAATGTATTTGCTCGCTGATGACAAAGAAGCATACCTTGAGGCTATTGCGGATAAAAGAGTTATCAGGCGTAACTGGCTTGCACCATGGCGTAAGCCTCGTAATCCGCTTAGCTTGCAAGATGAGCTTGTTCTTGACCGTCTTGAAAGAAATGCTCTGGCGGGTAATATAGAGCCGGCTCCGGTGGTGGTGAAGGAGGTGGTGAAAGAGGAAGATGATGGTTTGCCTTGGTATAGTTATTTTACTGAAGAGGAAGTTGATGAAGAGGTGCTTGCTATTGCGGATCGAGAAGCAGCGATGAGTGAAGGGCGTCGAGGTAGTATGGCGCGTATCAAGCAGACGCTTAATTAAAAAATCTAAAATAGGTCATTGGTTTTGTGAGTGAGTGTTGGCTGGAAAATATTGAAGGCTGTTTAGTTGTGTGATTTGTTACTGGAATTTGATTAAGAAATAGTCAAATTTTGATAAAAAATGCAAAGATTGGTTTAAGTTGAAAAAAAATAGTGATTTCTTTGAAATTCTAATTGACAGTGCCTTAGAAATCGTTAGAATGCGCTTCTCGATTTGAGAGTTGGGTGGTTAGCTCAGCTGGGAGAGCATCGCCCTTACAAGGCGAGGGTCACAGGTTCGATCCCTGTACCACCCACCAATTTTCCTGAACAGAAAATTGGTTGAAGTAATTATAAAAGCATGCTTTTATAATTTAGTGTAAGTAGTTGCGGGCCGGTAGTTCAGCTGGTTAGAATACCGGCCTGTCACGCCGGGGGTCGCGGGTTCGAGTCCCGTCCGGCCCGCCAATTACACTAATACGACTCAATGTCGAAGATCTACCCTGTTGGGTGGTTAGCTCAGCTGGGAGAGCATCGCCCTTACAAGGCGAGGGTCACAGGTTCGATCCCTGTACCACCCACCATTTACTTATAGTATGTTCGGTGACAAGAACGTTAAGTAGATGGTTAAGAGTAAGTAAAAAGTTTAGTTGCGGGCCGGTAGTTCAGCTGGTTAGAATACCGGCCTGTCACGCCGGGGGTCGCGGGTTCGAGTCCCGTCCGGCCCGCCATTAACTTTTTATTATCAAGTAGTATTCTAAGTATTTCCTCTCGTTAAAAAATCTAGTTAAATTCTTTATCTTTATACTCTCTTTATATTTCATGTTTATTCTTGAGTCTGACACTTTATTAATTAGGCGTTGGAATAGTTATGGATGAATATGAAGAAGAAGTTTTAGAGTTAACTTATTATGAATATGATGATGAAGAATTAGAGGGTGATGCCGAGGAAATGTGATTTCCTCTTATGTTTATCTTCTATTGCCTGCGTATGTCTTTTTAAAAGCTGTTGTTATGGTTTTTTATTATTAGTCCTCCCGTCTTAAATGTCTATCTTTTAGTTGCAAGCTCAATTACACGTAGCTATTTTTAATTCTTAAAACGAAATATGTGAATTTAGTCCTGTAATCTTCTGTTATAAATCGTGTGTTTCTCTTTAGCTCTACTAGACTTGTTTTAATGGTAATTGATTTAGTTGATTTTATTTTTTAGGGGAAATTATGGGGGTCCGAGAATCTGCGGGGTATGAAGCCGTATTTTTTATGGAGGATAATCAAATCTCCCGACAAATGTTATTTTCGGAGTTTGAGGCATTGCTAAACGGTCTGGGGGTTTTGCCTGATTATGCTGATGAAGAGGCAAAGGTTGTTTACGCTGTCATTAGTCGCACAGGGTCTATTAGTGCGCTTGTTTTCTTTAGGCTTTATTTTGATGAAAACGGACGAGCTGATGCAGGTTGGAATGTTCCTGTAGAGCGATTTGCGGAAGTAAGTGGGCCGGGTCCTGATCTCGGTGGTGGCCCAATACGATTGGCATGTAGAGGACAATGTTCGATTAATTGGCATCAAAATGATCTTTGGGATCCTGATATGACGCCAGGGTCTAATGATTTTTCTTTGTTGCGAAAAGCGGTCGATAAAAATCGCTTAAGGCTGGTTTTTGAAAAACCTGTAGAAGATATACCAACTCTACCTGTGGCGTCTAAGTCTTCAGCAGTACCTGTTCTAGACGAAAAACACGATATTACAGTTGATCCTGAGAAGCGAATTAAGCTAGCGAGGCTCTTGAAAGAGCAGAGGTTACGAATTAGAACGCTGGAGTCAAATAAAGAGTCTACTTCAGACAGTTCTGATCGTGAACATAGAATTGAACTTCATGCATACAAAAACACGCTTCAAGAGCATCGCCAGACAATAGAAAAACTAAAGCTATTAAACGAAAAGCTCAAAGAAAAGCTCTCATCGAGAGATGATCAATTTATAGGCCTTCAAGATAAAATTTCAAATCAAACGTCTCTTGTTGCGGGGTTGGAGGAAAAGCTAAAGAACGCAAACGAAAGTGATCGAGGTAAGCTAGAGAAACAAAAGTTGGAAGCGCAACTTGTTTTATTGACGGAACAGTTGGAGCGAAAAAATATTGATCTGACTTATCGAGATGAGCGTGAAGAGCAGCTGCGGGCAGAATTAGAAGAGCTTAGTGAGTCGATTGGTCATGGTAATGAGGGTTCGTCAATCTTCGATAAGTTGAAAGCACTGGAGGTTGTTTATGTCGCATATCATCCAGGTGTGGGTCATATTACGATGAGTGCTGCGGAAATAAGTGAATATGCAGAAAGTCCGATGGGGTTTGTTGCCAAAAAATGCTTTGTTACAGAGGCAGACTACCTTCGTTGGTTAGCTCATTTTGAGAGCCCTGTTTGTTCTTATGTGTCTTCTGCAGGACAAGCTTGTTTGGAGTCAATTGAAAAGGTGAGTGCGCCGAGTGAATTTGAGCAAGGTGTGAGTGATTTGTGTGAGAAGCATTTAACTGATGATTAAGTCTTTAGTTGAAAATATATCTGATTTTGATGAGAATTTTAATTTAATTCCACCTGTGCAAACATTGAGCTTCAACTTGGGTCAGGGCCGTAAGTTAGCGATTGATTGTTTAAGGTTAGATCAAGTTCATCCGTTTATATCGGGCAATAAGTGGTACAAGCTTAAGCACCATGTTCTGGCCGCAAATTTAGCCGGTAAGTCTAGTATATTAAGTTTTGGTGGTGCGTATTCTAATCATTTACATGCTTTAGCATTTGCAGGTAAAAAATTACAGATTCAAACAATGGGTGTTGTTCGAGGAGAAAAGCCAAAGGTGTTGTCTCCTACGCTTCAAGATTGTGTTGATTGGGGGATGGCTTTACAGTGGTTAAGTCGTAGAGATTATCGAAATGTGGCGCCTATTGATTGTATAAAAGACTATTCTGAAAAATACCCTGATACTTGGATTATTCCTGAGGGTGGGTCGAGTGAGCAAGGTGTTTTGGGGGTGCGAGAACTTTTTGATCACATGTGGGCGACTGATGAAATAAACTATGATGTGGTTGCTTGTCCTGTTGGTTCAGGGGCAACGCTGGCGGGTATCGTTAGTGCTAATTTGGGGCTTGCTCGGTGTGTTGGCTTTTCTGCTCTAAAAGGTGCTTATGATCTTGAGTCTAGAGTTGAGGCTCATTTAGGCTTGGCTCGGCGTGTGAATTCATGGGAGATCAGTCATGACTATCACTTTGGTGGTTTTGCAAAAATTAATACACGTTTGACGGATTTTATTTCGAGAGTTCATCAAGAACATGGCGTGTTACTTGACCCTATATATACGGGGAAAATGCTATATGGATTGCTTGAGTGGGTGCATCAGGGGCGTATTAAGTCTGATAGCCGTATTTTGGCGGTTCATACTGGTGGGCTTCAAGGTTGGCGTGGTTTTGGTGATAAGATGCCTGAGTGTGTTTGAGCGCTAAGTGGCCTTGTTCTTGTTATTCTGCTGTATATCCTTTTTTTTGAGTAAAGAAAATCTGTTAAGATGAACGCTATAGGTAACGCATTCGAAATGACTGCGAGTTTGGTGACGAATTATTTGTTTTAAGGTATAGATTTAAATATGGATCAGTTTCGTAATGTTGGTTTGATTGGCCGAATGGGAAGCGCAAAGGTTGTTGAAACTTTGCGTAAACTCAAAAAATTTCTAGTGAGTGAGGGCTATCACCTAATTATTGAAGAAAATATTGGCGCGTTAATGCCAGGTCATGGTTTACAAGTTTCCAGTGTCAAAATGATGGGTGAAGTGTGTGATTTGGTAATCGTGATTGGTGGTGATGGTAGTTTACTGGGTGCGGCAAGAGAATTGGCTAAGTCTGGTGTGCCTTTGCTAGGTGTTAACCGCGGAAGGCTTGGTTTTTTGACGGATATATCACCGAATGATTTGGAAATAAAAATTAGTGAAGTGTTGTCTGGAAAGTACATACAGGAGAAGCGTTTCTTATTAGATGTGCACGTGAAGCGTAACGGTGAGCCAATAGGCTTTGGCACTGCTTTAAATGATATCGTGTTGCACCCAGGTAAATCTACTCGAATGATTGGTTTTGACTTATTTATTGAAGGCCAGTTTGTGTATAGCCAACGCTCTGATGGTTTGATTGTGTCAACGCCGACAGGGTCAACGGCTTATTCATTATCTGCTGGAGGGCCATTATTACACCCAAAGCTAGATGCAATATCGCTGGTTCCTATGTTTCCTCATACCTTAAGTAGTCGCCCGATTGTTGTTGACGGGAAAAGTGAGATTAAGGTCGTTATTGGTGAGGGGAATGAAATATATCCGCAAGTTAGTTGTGATGGTCAGCACCACATACCTGTCGCACCGGGTGATACGGTTAGCATTACGAAAAAACCTCATAAAGTAAGATTGATTCACCCTACGACCCATAACTTCTATGAAACTTGTCGTGAAAAGCTCGGTTGGGCAAATAGTTTGATAAGCGGTTAAGCAGGATTGATGTAGTGGCATTTATTCATACTAAAGAAAATATGAACCAAGCTTATGATCTAATAGGGGATGTGCATGGCTGTGCTCATTCGTTAGAAAACCTATTAAAAAAAATGGGGTATCAGCACCGGCAGGGCTGTTACCGACATGCTCACAGAAAAGTGATTTTTGTAGGCGATATTGTAGATCGAGGACCCCGAATTCGAGAAGCTTTGCATATTGTTAAAGATATGGTCGATCAAAAACAGGCCGAAATCGTATTAGGCAATCATGAATATAATGCTATGTGCTATTGCACTGAAGGGCAAGCAGGGAGTGCGCATCAATACTTGCGTGAGCATAATGCAAGGCATCATCGCTTAATAAGAGAAACACTTGAACAATTCGGAAACTATCCGGAAGAATGGAAAGAGTTTTTAACGTGGTTTCATGAAATACCATTGTTTCTTGAAAAAGATCGTTTTCGTGTTGTGCATGCTTGTTGGGATAATAACGCTATTTTACGTTTTAAAGCGCTTTCACCTTCGCATTGTATTGATGTGGATATGTTGCATGATTCAGTTAATAGTGATTCTTTTGTGGGCGAAGCTATTGATAAACTCACAAGAGGGACTGCCTTAGAACTACCTAATGGTGAAACAATTTTAGGTAAAGATGGTCTTGCGCGACACATGTTTAGAACCAAGTTCTGGAGTAATGATCCCCAGACTTATGATGATGTTGCTTTCCAGCCAGATCCTTTACCGCTTGAAATGGCGGAACGGAGTTTATCTGCGATAGAAAGGCAAAAGCTGTTACATTATGCACCTACAGAGCGGCCGGTATTTGTAGGTCATTACTGGATGTCTAGTGATCCAGCTCCGATTACAGAAAATATTGCGTGTTTGGATTATAGTGCGGTGAAATATGGACGGCTTGTCGCATACCGAATGGATGATGAACAGTGTTTGAGTCAAGAAAAATTTATTTGGGTAGACGTGGAACGTGAATGATTAAAATAGCATGTGTTCCATTAAAATCAGATTTATCTACATTTAGTGATTGGCTTAATTCTCAAGGTTTAGTGCATCGAATCACAGAAGAGCTGGGTGAACAGGCTTTATTTATTGAGAGTGAGGGGTTGGAGCAGCAAGTTAAAGGCGCATTACAGCTTTATTTGACTGATCAGGCTTTTAAGGTTCACTTAGATGGGTTGCCTAAAGATAATTTTTCACCACCTCAAATTGAGGAACTTTATCCTCGGGCGCGGCCTTCGCAAGCGCCATTAGTTTACGTGTTTATGCTTTTAAGTATTGTATTTGCTTTGCTCACTGACTTTGGCCAAGATGGCCCGATTCTCAGGGCTTTTCTAATTTTGGACCCTTTCAGCTTAAGTAGTGACGGTTTAGGCATTGACTTGAATACATTATATGGTCGTATTCAGGGTTTGCTAATTACGCTTGAGCAGGGAGAGTTGTGGCGTTTAATTAGTCCAGCATTTATCCATTTTAATGTAATGCATATTACTTTTAACCTGCTAATGCTTTGGCTTTTAGGTGGTCAGTTAGAAATACAAAAAGGTTCATTCTCTTTTCTTATTTTAGCGTTGTTTGTTTCGGCGATCTCAAATGTTGCTCAATTATTCGAGACCAGTTACTTGTTTGGTGGCTTGTCGGGAGTTGTGTATGGCTTGGTAGGTTATTGTTGGTTGTGGAAACATTATGAACCACAGATTTTCTTTCCAGATATATTAATGAAGTTTAGTCTTGTCTGGTTGGTTTTAGGCTATACGCCCGTCACAGAGTGGTTGGGTTGGGGGCGGATGGCAAATGCTGCGCATTTGTATGGTCTGATCTCTGGTTTGATTTGGGGTGGGTTGACGATTGCTTTGAAAGCAAATAAACAGAAAAAAAACCCAGGCTGAACGCATATTAATGAGTGTCGAGCTGGGCTTCACACTGTGTGAATTTCTGATGAGAGAGATCAAGTTTTGAATTGACCGACTAACTCAAAACTCGAGCTAATGATAATCATTCGCATTTATGGTGTCAAGTACAACTCTAGAATTTAATGAAAGTCTTGAGTCCATTTTTCGTGGTTGTTATTCTGTCTTTCTTTTACAGCACAATAGGTATTTTGAAAATGAATTTTGAAGATGTTGCCGAAGCTATTAACCCTGATGTTTATAAGCAATTCAAGCAAGCAATAGAATTAGGGAAGTGGCCTGATGGGCGTGTGTTGAGCGTTGCTCAAAAAGAAATTTGTCTCCAAGCGATCATGCTTTATGAAGCGAAGCATCAAATAGCTGAAACTGAGAGGGTAGGCTATGTTGATTCGACTAAGAAAACAGAACCTTGTGGGACAGATAAAACTCAAGATGATGTTTCAACTATTAAAATTCTTCACTAAAGTTTAGTGTTAAATCACAAAACTTCTTAATTTACACAATATACAGGTCGCCTGATGATCGAATTAGCTTCTGGCAGACTTGCCAAAATGTTGATAGAAAAAACCGAGCCGCTTTCCTACCACTTAAATGTTGGTGATGAAAAAATAGAAATGAATGCTTATATCGGTAAGGGTATTCGTATTATTTCAAACGGCGAAATTCGTTGCTCTCATTGTCAACGGAAAACTAATAAAAGCTTTAATCAGGGTTACTGTTTTCCATGCTTTAAAAAACTTGCTCAGTGTGATCGCTGCATGATGAGCCCTGAACTTTGTCACTTTAGTCAAGGTACATGTAGGGAACCAGAGTGGGCTGAACAATTTTGTATGCAGAAACATATTGTCTATCTGGCGAATTCTTCGGGTCTTAAGGTAGGTATAACACGACACACTCAAGTGCCTACGAGATGGATGGATCAAGGAGCGATACAGGCGTTGCCAATTATTTCCGTATCAACCCGGCAATTATCCGGTTTGGTCGAGGTTATTATGAAGGAGTGGGTGGCAGATAAAACAAATTGGCGAAAAATGCTTAAGCATGATGTCGCAGAAATTGACCTAGAGCAAGAGCGGAATAAACTGTTTGAACTAGCTGCAGGACCGTTAGCGGATTTAAGGTCTCAATACCCTGATGAACAAATTAACCTGCTTGAATCGGGTGAAGTTTGGCAATTTGAATATCCTTCGCTTCAATGGCCAGAAAAAATTAAAACGTTTAATCTAGAAAAACAAAATATTGTAGAAGGTAAGTTGCTGGCGATTAAAGGTCAGTATTTGATACTGGACTCAGGTTGTTTTAATGTTCGAAAGCATACCTCTTTCGATGTTTCATTATCAGCTGCCTAGTCATTCGGTTGTCTAGTTACTACTAGTTACTATACGGTCTCGTTATTAAGATATAAGACGATCAATTAAGGGTCATTAAATGAGTGAATCCAGCGTAAAAACAATTTATCTAAAAGATTATCAGGCGCCAGCTTTTGAGCTTGAAAAAGTACAACTTACGTTTCGTTTGTTTGAAGATGGCGCGACAGTTTTATCTGTTTTGAATTTTAAACGTTGTGCTGGAAAGAACATTGAGCCACTTTATCTTCATGGTGAAGACCTAGAGTTGCGATCGATTAAACTTAATAATCAGTTGCTCTCAAATGATGATTACCAGGTTAATAGTGAGGGGCTGACAATTAAGGATGTTCCTGTTGAATTTACGCTTGAGTGTGAAACCTGGATTAAACCGCAAGATAATAAGCGACTAGAAGGCTTATACAAATCGTCTTCGATGTTTTGTACTCAGTGTGAAGCTGAGGGTTTTAGGCGTATTACTTATTATCCTGATCGTCCAGATGTGATGTCTGTATTTCACACACGTATCGAGGCAGATAAAGCTTTATACCCAGTTTTACTCTCAAATGGTAATCCGATTGAGTCGGGTGATTTAGCTGAGGGGCGACATTTTGTTACGTGGGAAGATCCATTTCCAAAACCTTGTTACTTATTTGCTTTGGTCGCTGGGAATTTACACTGTCAGGAAGACACCTACATAACAAGTTCAGGGCGTAAAGTTGATTTACGTATTTTTGTCGATTCAAAAAATGCCGATAAGTGCGACTATGCGCTTGATAGTTTAAAGCGATCTATGAAATGGGATGAAAATGTTTATGGTCGAGAATATGACCTAGATATATTTATGATTGTAGCGGTTGATGATTTTAATATGGGGGCGATGGAAAATAAGGGGTTGAATATCTTTAATTCTTCGTGTGTCCTCGCTAAAACGGATACAGCAACAGATACCGCTTACCATCGAATAGAAGCAATCGTAGCACATGAATATTTTCATAACTGGTCGGGCAATAGGGTAACCTGTCGTGACTGGTTTCAGCTAAGTTTAAAGGAAGGTTTTACGGTATTTAGGGATGCTGAATTTTCAGCTGATATGAATTCTCGTGTCGTGAAGCGCATTGACGATGTTAACTTTTTAAGAACGGCTCAGTTCGCTGAAGATGCTGGGCCTATGTCACACCCTGTTCGTCCTTCTTCTTATATGGAAATCTCTAATTTTTATACACTAACGGTATATGAGAAAGGGGCGGAGTTGGTTCGAATGCTTCATACGCTTCTTGGTGAGGCTAAATTTAGAGCCGGTAGTGATTTATATTTTGATCGACATGATGGTCAGGCTGTTACCACAGAAGATTTTGTGGCGGCAATGTCACAGGTGTCTGGTCGTGACTTCACCCAATTCCAATCTTGGTATGACCAAGGGGGGACACCTGAAGTAGTCGTAGAGTCTTCTTATGACGCCGAGAGTAAAGAGTATCGCCTTACATTTGCACAGTCATGCCCTGCTAGTGCTGGTGATAGTGTGTCACTCGATAAAAAAGCACTTTTTCATATCCCAATTACGCTTGGTCTAATTGATGAAAAGGGTGAGGACTTACCTTTATCTGTTGCCGATGGTCAAACGAGCTGGGTATTTGAATTAGTTGAGCAAACAGAAACGATTGTATTTGAAGGGGTAGATAAAGAGCCGACTCCTTCTTTGCTAAGGAATTTCTCGGCCCCAGTTAAATTAACGTATGATTATTCGAACGAGCAGTTACTGTTCTTGCTAGCACATGATTCGGATGGTTTTAATCGCTGGGAGGCCGGCCAGACTTTATCGTTACGCGTTCTCCAAGATTTGATTTTGAAATACCAGAATAAAGAAACGCTGGTTTTATCAGAGCAGTTTATAGAAGTATTTAGATCAATTTTACGCAACAAAGACCTAGATAAAGCAATGGTTTGTAAGTTGCTGATGTTACCTGCGGAAAGTTACTTGATTGAATTGTCGAATGAGGCAGACGTTGAGGCAATTCATCAGGTTCGTAAATTTGTACGGGCGGCGCTCTCAAGTGCACTACGAAGTGAGCTAGAGGCGGTTTATCATGAAAATATGAGTTTAAGTGCAAGCTTAGACTTCGCTGCCATGTCTCAAAGGGCGTTAAAAAATACCTCACTTTCTCTGTTGTCAGCATCGCCAAACGAACAGGCTGTATTATTGGCTAAGCAGCAATTCGAGTCAGCGGTAAATATGACAGATAGCCATGCTGCTTTAAGTGTACTCGTTAACTCTGGTGACGAGTTGGCTGCTCAAGAAGCATTAACTGTTTTCTACAATAAATGGCAGGCTGATGCGCAAGTACTTGAACAGTGGTTCTCAGTTCAATCGGGCAGCTCAAGCTATACGAACCTAAAAGGTTTGAGAAAAATCATCGCGTTACCTGATTTTGATATGACTAACCCTAATAAAGTGCGATCTGTTATTGGTGTGTTTTGTCAACAAAACTTAGTAAGTTTTCATGATGAGTCCGGTGAAGCATACGTATTTCTTGCAGATTATATTATTAAATTGGATGACATTAACCCGCAAATGGCGTCAAGATTAATGATGCCTTTGACGCGCTGGCGTAAATTTAATGCGAGCAGGCAGAATTTAATGGTTGAGCAATTAAAGCGCATCCATGAAAAAAATAATTTATCTAAAGATGTAAGAGAAATTGTAGAAAAAAGTTTGCCTTAATTCAGCCGAATGCAGAGCGTTTTATGCGGGCCAAATAGGGGGCGTGTAGTGCGCTCTGTGTTTCACTATCGCTATTTATTTATTTTAGCGTTCCCCTCAAATAACAGTTTTCTTTCGGTTTCGATTTCAATAATTAAGCTATTTCTCAATAGCAGACATATTTAATAACAAAACTAATATAGACAGAATGAAAAAATCTGCTAAAAATTAATAGGATGGCAAATTTTCTTTACCTAATTTCCTGCTTAGATAAAAATTAAGGGAGTAATGTGGGGGGAGTACGGTGAGGAAATTATTATGAATGACCTCTGTTGCTATCCAAAATAAATCGTAAACAAATAAGTGTGTTTCAAGGTATTCATATGAATAACAAGTCTGTACTACTCTGTGGTGTATTAGCATTAATGTTGGCGTCGCTCAACGTTCATGCAAAGGTTTCAGCAAAGGAAGCAAGTAAGTTAGGTAAGTCACTAACCCCATTCGGATCGATTAAGTCGGGGAATAAAACGAAAACTATTCCAGAGTGGAGTGGGGGGATTACCGAACCACCTGAAGGGTATACAGGGACAGGTCAGCATCATATTGATCCTTTTGCATCGGATGAAATTAAATTTTCAATCGACAAAAGTAATTACAAAGGGTTTAAAAAATATATGACGCCTGGGCAATATGCCTTATTTGAAACTTATCCCGACACATTTAAAGTTAATGTATACCCAACACAAAGATCTCACTCGATGCCAGATTGGGTGCTTGAAAATACCAAGAAAAATGCTAAAACATCAAGCTTGACGAAAGGTGGGGCTGGGATAAAAGATGCTTTTGGTGGTGTTGCGTTTCCTATTCTTCATGGGAAAAATGATGAGAAAGCATTGCAGGTTATGTGGAATCACCTAACACGCTGGCGTGGTGTATTCCTTACCAGTCGTGCGTCGGAGCTTGCCGTTCAGCGTGATGGGTCTTATACGCCCATTACAAAGCAGCAAGAGGTGTTTTTTAACTTCCATAATCCTGAAGGAAGCTTTAAAAAGATGAAGAATATTTTATTCTATTATCTTACGTTTAATAAAGCGCCTGCAAGATTAGCGGGTGGTGCATTATTAATCCATGAAACGATGGACCAACTTAAAGAAAAACGTCAAGCATGGGATTATAACTCAGGGCAGCGACGTGTGAGGCGTGCGCCTAACTTAGCATATGACTCGCCAATAGCGTCTTCGGATAATACTCGAACGGCTGATGATACAGACATGTATAACGGCGCGCCAGATCGATATGAATGGGAATACAAAGGTGTTAAAGAATTCTTCATACCTTATAACAACTATAAAATTAGCGCCAAAGGCGTTAAGTACAAAGACGTTGCAATGCCTGGTCACTTAAATCCAGACTACCTCCGTTGGGAGCTACATCGTGTTCATGTTGTTGAAGCGACGCTTAAAAAGTCTGCACGTCATATTTATAACAAACGTGTTTATTATATTGATGAAGATAGTTGGGGTGTTGCTTTAGTCGATCAGTATGATACTCGTAATGAGTTGTGGCGTGTCAGTATGGCCTTGTTGAAAAATTATTATGAGTTACCAGGGGTTTGGTCAGGAGGCGATGTTTATCATGATCTTCAGTCACGCAGATACAGTGTAAATGGGTTGACTTCAGAGGAACGTCAAGCGACTGTGTTTGAAACCAAAGTGCCTAATAAGCGTTACTTTAAGCCTTCTTCTTTGCGTCGTCGAGCACGCTAAGTCGTTATAGATAATTTTAATTATTCAAGGTTTAGGGTGATCCTCTAGCCTTGAGAGTATTTCATTAAATGAATAGGGATGATGAATGAACGCTATATTTACCAAATTTCGTGTTTCTCTTTTAGCAGGAGCCGTTACTCTGGGTAGTATAAGTGCACCACTTTTAGCAGTAGAAGATGTTTTAGTCACACCTTCAGTGAAAGCGGAAAAAGCAAAACAGAGTTTATTATTAGATATAGTTAAGGCTGGGGAGCGCTTAGTGACTGTGGGTGCCAGAGGACATGTTTTATATTCTGATGACAATGGTGGGAAGTGGCAACAATCTACAGTTCCTGTGTCTGTATTACTGACGTCGGTTGTTTTTCCAGATGTTCATAATGGTTGGGCTGTTGGTCATTCCGGGGTTATTTTACATTCTTCAGATAGTGGCGAAACTTGGAAAAAACAGTTTGATGGTAATGCCGCAAATCAAATGATTATTACTCAGTCTCAAAATCAGATTAATACTTTAAACGGGCAAATGGCGTTAGCTTCAGAAGATGATATAGAGGATTTAGAGTATGCATTGGAAGATGCAGAGTACGGGTTAGAGGATGCACAGGCTGATGCAGGAATTGGCGCCAGTAAGCCTTTATTAGATGTGTTCTTTATGAATGATAAAGAAGGTTTGGTTGTAGGTGCTTACGGGTTTATTTTTAAAACCTTCGATGGCGGAGCGTCTTGGGAGAACTATGGTTCTAAAATGGATAACCCAGATCGATTTCATTTGAATACGATTACTCAAATTGATGATGGTGTATTGCTTATTGCTGGTGAAGCCGGTGTGATTTTTCGATCTGAGGATAGCGGCGAAACCTGGGAGTCGGTTGAGAGTCCGTATGCGGGGTCATTTTTTGGCTTGGTTGATAGTGGTGAAGAAAATGGAGCGCTTGCATTTGGTTTGAGGGGGAATTTGTTCCGGACTGTTGATGCTGGGAATACGTGGGAAGCGGTCGACTCAGCAACTGAAAGTACTTTGATTTCTGCTGCTCATAATGGAGAGGGTGATATCACAATTGTGGGGAATTCTGGCTCTGTTATATATAGTGATGATGGCGGTCGTACCTTTTCTGAAACGATAAGAGATGATCGTTTAGGTGTCGCATCAGTCGTATATGTCACGCAAAATGAACTGATTGTTGTGGGCGAGAAAGGCATAAGTCGTACTAGTTCCGCTGGAATAAATTTAAACTAATATTAATCAAACTATAAATCCTAGAGGATTGATGAATGTCAAACCCACAAAATAATCCAGCAGCCAAATCCATTGAGGTTGTCGGATCAGGAACAATGATTGAACGGCTTATATTCTCAAACCGGCCAGTCATACTTGCTGTATTTTTATTACTAACGGTCTTTTTAGCATTTAATGCATCGCAAATTAGACCTGATGCATCCTTTGAGCGACTGATTCCTTTAGAGCACCCTTTTATTATCAATATGTTAGATAATCGGGAAGACTTAGGGAACTTAGGGAACTCTATACGAATTGCTGTCTCGGTAAAAAATGGTGATATCTTTAATAAAGCTTATATGGAGACATTAAGCGAAGTAACGGATGAGCTATTCTATTTGCCTGGTGTTGATCGATCTGCTCTAAAGTCACTTTGGACGCCAAGTGTACGATGGATAGAAGTGACAGAAGATGGCTTTCGTGGCGGAGCGGTAATACCTGACGGGTATGATGGCTCAGAAGCTTCTTTGGGGAGTTTAAGGCAAAATATCCTTAAATCGGGCCAGGTAGGTCGTTTGGTTGCAGATAATTTTAAGTCGACAATTGTATATGCCTCACTTTTTGAAACAAACCCTGAGACTGGTGAACCACTAGATTACAAACAGCTTTCACTTGAATTAGAAGAAAAAATTCGAAATAAATATCGCGCAAAGAACCCGAATGTAGATGTTCATATTATTGGTTTTGCAAAAAAGATTGGTGATTTGATAGAGGGGATTGGTGCAATACTAACCTTTGCAATGGTAACGCTGGGTTTAACAATGACTTTTTTGTTTGCTTATTCTCGGTGTTTGGTTGGAACGCTCGTGCCAGTACTTACCTCTGTTATTGCAGTTATTTGGCAGCTAGGGATACTTCACCTACTTGGTTACGGTATTGATCCATACTCGGTATTGGTTCCTTTTCTAGTTTTTGCGATAGGAATTAGTCACGGTGTGCAGATCGTGAACCAGCTGGCTGTGGAGCAAGCGCAAGGGTTTAATCCTGTCATGAGTGCGCGATTAGCGTTTAGGTTTTTAGTTCGACCTGGAATCCTAGCTTTAGTGAGTGATGCTATTGGTTTCTTAACGCTGTTATTTATTGAAATTGATGTGATTAAAGACCTTGCTGTTGCTGCAGGGGTCGGCGTTGCCGTCATTATTGTGACGAACCTAGTTCTTCATCCCGTTATTATGTCTTATATTGGTTTGAGTAAAGGGGGTTTAAAGCACGCTAAAAAAGTCGAACTATATGGCGATAAAAAGTGGCGAGTTCTATCTTTTATGGCGCATCCTAGTGTTGCACCTATTTCCGTCTTAATTGCCATTTTGGGTTGTGGGATCGGTATTTATTATCAGAAGGACTTGAAAATAGGTGACTTGGATAAAGGCGCACCTGAGCTGAGGGCTGACTCACGATATAATTTAGATAACGATTATATTATTAGTAATTACAGTACTAGTGCTGATGTAATGGTGGTAATGATAAAAACGCCTGCAGAGGGTTGCTCTAGTTATGAAGTGATGGACGTCATGGATCGTATGCAGTGGCGCTTAGAAAATACTGAAGGGGTTGAGTCTACAGCATCTCTTGTTACCGTATCTCGTTTGGTGACTAAAGCATTGAATGAGGGAAGCTTTAAATGGTTTGAGTTGTCACGGAGTGAGTCAATTATTAACTCCTCTATTCAGCGTGCTCCAGCAGGAATGGTGAATGCAGACTGTTCAATGACGCCTATGATTGTTTATTTGAAAGATCATCAGGCTGATACGCTTGAGCGTGTTGTGGATACGTTAAAGGAATTGATTGATCAATACCCAAGTGAAAATTATACCTTCTTATTAGCTGCTGGTAATGCAGGTGTCGAAGCTGCAACGAATCAGGTTATATCAAAAGCTAAAAATGTTATGTTGATATCAGTTTATGCTGTTGTAAGTATCTTGTGCTTTATCACATTCAGATCTTTGGCTGCGGTTATCTGTATTGTCACACCTTTAGCGTTAACCTCTGTTTTGGCCGAAGCGTTAATGGCCCAGCTTGGGATAGGAATAAAGGTGGCAACGCTACCTGTTATAGCCTTAGGCGTAGGGATAGGTGTCGATTACGGTATTTATATCTATAGTATGATGGAATCAAAGCTTAAAGAAGGTTTACCGCTTCAGGAGGCTTATTTTCAAACGCTTAGAACAACAGGTAAGGCGGTTAGTTTTACAGGTATAACGCTTGGCATCGGAGTATGTACTTGGATCTTTTCGCCTATTAAGTTTCAGGCAGATATGGGGGTTCTATTATTCTTTATGTTTATTTGGAACATGGTGGGTAGTATGTGGTTGCTTCCAGCTTTGGCGCGTTTTCTTATTCGGCCTGATAAAATTGCTCAAAAAGCAAGAGCAGAGATTAAAGCAAACTAAAACCTAGGTATAAATTTAAAAGCCTCGCGTTTGTCGAGGCTTTTTTTTTGAGGCTAAAAGTTGATAAGGTCGTGTTTATGGTAAAATGACTCGTTATAAGTCATTTTACTACTGACACAAAATTGAATAGTTGTCGCTATTTGTATAAAATTGCGCGCTTATTTATGTCAATGATTATTTTTCATCACTAAAACATTATTTCAAGTGATCTTTTGTGTGGGTCACCACTGATAACGAGGATATTATGCCAACGATTACTCTTCCTGATGGAAGTCAGCGCACCTTTGAAAATCCGGTTTCTGTTATGGATGTTGCTGCTGATATTGGTCCCGGTCTTGCTAAGGCAACTGTTGCAGGAAAAGTAGACGGGGTATTGGTAGATGCTTGTGAAATGATTGGAAGTGATGTGTCACTTAGTATTGTGACGGCTAAAAATGATGAAGGCTTAGAAATTTTGCGACACTCTTGCGCACACCTGCTAGGGCACGCAATCAAGCAGTTATGGCCAGATACAAAAATGGCAATCGGTCCAACGATCGAAAATGGCTTTTATTATGATATCGACTTAGATCATCGATTGACCGATGAAGATATGCTGAAGTTAGAAAAACAGATGCTGTCGCTTGCTAAAAAAGATTATCAAGTTATTAAGAAAAAAGTAACTTGGCAGCATGCCTACGATACGTTTAAAGCAAGAGGCGAAACGTACAAAATGGAAATATTGGATCGTGATATTGATTCAAATGATTCTCCAGGGCTATATCATCATGAAGAATATGTTGATATGTGTCGTGGTCCACATGTTCCTAGTATGAAATTTTGCCAGCATTTTAAACTTATGCGTACGTCTGGTGCATATTGGCGTGGTGATTCTGATAATGCGATGCTTCAACGAATTTATGGCACAGCTTGGGCGGATAAAAAGCAACTAAAAGCTTATCTAAATCGCTTGCAGGAAGCCGAAAAGCGAGATCATCGTAAAATAGGTAAAAAACTTGATCTTTTTCATATGCAGGATGAAGCGCCGGGTATGGTGTTCTGGCATGATAAAGGTTGGAGGATTTATCAAGAAATTGAAAGTTATATGCGTAAAAAACAGCGTCAGTATGGCTATCAGGAAATTAAAACACCATTAGTGGTTGATCGTACCTTGTGGGAAAAATCAGGGCATTGGGATAAATTCAGCGAGCAAATGTTTACTACGAATTCAGAAAATGCAGAGTTCGCAATTAAACCGATGAATTGCCCTTGCCATATCCAGGTTTTTAATCAAGGTTTAAAGAGTTATAAAGAGTTACCCTTGCGTTTGGCAGAGTTTGGTTCTTGTCATCGTAATGAGGCTTCAGGTGCTTTGCATGGTATTATGCGAGTGCGAGGCTTTGTTCAGGATGACGCACATATTTTCTGTGAAGAAGGGCAAATTCAATCTGAGGTTTCTACCTTTATTGATATGCTTCATGAAGTGTATGAAGATTTCGGTTTTAGTGAAATTATTTATAAACTATCAACTCGGCCAGAAGAGCGGGTAGGTTCTGATGAAGTTTGGGATAAAGCGGAAGCCGCGCTAGAAGAGTCTTTAAATGCTAAGAATCTTGATTGGGACTTGTTGCCGGGTGAAGGTGCGTTTTATGGGCCCAAAATTGAATTCTCATTAAAAGATTGTATTGGGCGGGTTTGGCAATGCGGAACGATCCAGGTCGACTTCTCAATGCCGGGACGTTTGGGCGCTCAATATGTAACCGATGATCAAGGGCGAAGTGTTCCTGTGATGTTGCATCGAGCAGTTTTAGGTTCATTTGAGCGTTTTATCGGAATTTTGATTGAAGAATATGAAGGCGCTTTTCCATTCTGGTTAGCACCTGATCAGGTCGCAATTCTCAATATTACTGATAAACAGGCCGAATATTGTAAAAAATTACATAAAAACATCGAAGAAAGTGGATATAGAGCACATCTGGACTTGAGAAACGAGAAGATCGGCTTTAAAATTCGCGAGCACACAATTCGTAAGGTTCCTTATTTATTAGTAG